>Ga0193752_1000039_pt1 | contig 204869 bp, 159 predicted proteins | sample H1c1metaG_FD_144924 | JGI IMG/M metagenome (GOLD analysis project Ga0193752, IMG submission 144924) | Soil microbial communities from a riparian zone of the East river system, Colorado, United States - H1c1 | ecosystem: Environmental > Terrestrial > Soil > Riparian zone | place: USA: East...
CCATACAGTACCAGACTCACCAGTGAACTCAAAAGGTCCATTGGGGTAAATGGTATCACTGCATGTGGCTTTTTCACAAAGTTATTAATAAGGTGATATCGATGAAACCGATCGAAGACTCACCACTCACACTCATCACTCATCACTCATCACTCATCACTCATCTAAAGCTTGTTGAATATCATTAACAATGTCATCAACATACTCCAGTCCTACCGAGATTCGGATAAGCCCGGGCGTTATATTTACTGCAAGTCTTTCTTCTTCGCTCAGCTTTGCATGAGTTGTACTTGCAGGATGTGATGCAATAGTCCGGGTATCTCCGAGATTGGCAGTTAGCGATAACATTTCCAGGCTGTTAAGGAAGTTTCTTCCAGCCTCCAGGCCACCCTTCAATTCAAAACAAACAATTGCGCCGCCGGTGCTCATTTGTTTTTTTGCAATTTCATATTGTGGATGAGAGGGCAGATGGGGATATTTGAGCCAGCTTATTTTTTCATTTTTTTCGAGCGCCAGGGCTAGTTTAAGTGCATTCGATGCATGACGTTCCATACGTACATCCAGGGTTTCCAGGCTTTTGCTTAATACCCATGCATTGAAGGGCGACATGGCCGGACCAGTACTACGGCAGAAAAGATATAATTCTTTTATGAGGTCTTTTCTTCCAACAACTACACCTCCCAATACCCTGCCCTGTCCGTCCATCCATTTTGTAGCGGAATGCAACACGATATCGGCGCCATAGTCGATGGGGCGCTGGCAAACGGGAGTTGCAAAGCAGTTGTCAACGTTGAAAATCAGGTTATGTTCCTTTGCTATTTTGCCAACCAATTCAAGATCTACAATATCGAGACCCGGGTTTGTCGGGGTTTCGAGATAGATCATCTTTGTATTCGGCCTTACCGCAGACTGCCATTCTTGGGCAGTTGCTGAAGTGGGAATGTATGTATATTCAATACCGTAACGGGATAGGTATTTTGTAATAATTGTATGCGTGCTGCCGAAGATCGCATTGCATGATAACAGGTGATCGCCCTGCTTCAGGAACGCCATAAAAGTGGCAAATACCGCGCTCATGCCTGATGCTGTGGCGTGACCCGCTTCTGCACCTTCAAGAGCACAAACACGGTCCACAAATTCTTTAACACTCGGATTACTAAACCGGCTGTAGATATTATCATCGGTTTCATCAGCAAAAGCTGCCCGCATCTCTTCTGCATTGTCGAACACAAAACTACTGGTAAGGAACAAAGGGCTCGAATGTTCCATTTCATTGGTTCTCTCTGTCTGGGTTCTTATTGCTGTTGTGATTGGGTGCTGCTTCATTTATCTCAAAAATTTTAATAGGACTGAACATTAATAAGCCCGAACGCATAATAATAGCCACAGTTACGATATAATAGCCACAGTTACGATAATCCGGACGGCATCTTTTATTATGGTTTCGATGATTAACCTGGGGCATCTATTCTGGTCTCGATGTTTAACCTGGGCGCCTGGGCTGCAGGTTATTTATTTCAATTCACTGATTTATTTACTGAGCTGATTTTCCATTAATTACCGAGGTAGTATTTACCGAGGTTGTATTTGCCTAAGTTGTATTTGCCTAAGTTGTATTTGCCTGGGTTATATTTAACGATCTTGTATTTACCGAGGTTGTATTTACATAGAATTGTATTTGCCTACGTTATATTTAAAGACCTTGTATTTACCGGGCCAGTAATTACCGAGCTGGTATTTACTGACCTTTTTTCTCAACTCCATGGTTGATACGCACTTCCCATTTCAGCTCGCATCCTGCAAGTCGAAGTGTTTCAGCCACAGAGCAGTATTTATTCATGGAAAGTTCACAGGCGCGTTTTGCCTTTTCAGGATCAATGGTGCCAGTAAGATTGAAAACAAGGTTTACATGTTGCCACAATGATGGTTCCACACCCGCCTGGCGGTCGCCTTCAATTTGAGCACTGAAACCCTGCACATCCTGCCTTTGTTTACGTAGTATAGATATAATGTCAATACCGCTGCAGCCTCCAAGCCCAATCAGCAACAATTGCATTGGCCTGTTCCCAAAATTTTGCCCACCTGTTTCCGGGCTGGTATCCATTCGCACAATGTGACCATTACTGTCCCGGGCCTCAAAACCATAATCACCATTTACCCGCTCAATGTCGATTTTTATCATCTCAAAAATTTTTACAAATGTAATTCATGCAGGCGTTTACTTTGCATTTGAAAAATTTTTAGCATTTGTCGACGCAATACTTTCATTATCACCAGCCTTTCAAGCTGGAGTGTGGGGAAACACTGCCAGGTCTTACGATAGCATATCATGCATATGGCCACCCAAACACCGACGGTAGCAATACCGTTTGGGTTTGCCATGCTCTGACTGCAAATTCGAACGCATCTGAATGGTGGCCAGGAGTTATCGGGGCTCACGGAATCATCAAACCGGCTAATTATTATATCATTTGCGCCAATATTCTGGGTTCGTGTTATGGTACCACCGGGCCAGCAAGCATAAATCCTGCAAATGATCTGCCCTGGTATGATGATTTTCCGCTGATAACTATACGGGATATGGTAAGGGCTCATATTCTTCTTCGGGAACATCTTGGTATTGAAAAGATTCACCTGTTGATGGGTGGAAGTATGGGTGGTTACCAGGCTCTTGAATGGTGCGTCATGGAAAAGGCCAGGATTGAAAATCTATTTCTACTGGCAACATCTCCTGCCGAAAGCGCCTGGGGAATAGCCATTCATGCAGCCCAGCGGCTGGCTATCGAAGCAGACGTTTCTTGGAAAGAACATAAACCAAAAGCAGGTCATAAAGGAATGAAGGCCGCCCGGGCCATAGGTATGCTTACCTATCGCAATTACGGAATTATGGTTGCGAAACAATCAGATTCGGATCATGATAAACTGGATAATTACCGTGCTGCATCATATATTGAATACCAGGGAGAGAAGCTGGCAAACCGCTTTCATGCATATACTTATTGGTTACTCACAAAAGCGATGGATACACATCATCTTGCCCGTGACCGTGGCGGGGACCTGGTAAATGTTTTACGAGGCATCAGCCAGCGTACACTTATAGTTGGTATCACCAGCGATATTCTTTGTCCAATGCATGAACAGATCTTCCTGGATCAACACATACCCGGGTCGGTAATGGTTGAGATTGATTCAGCTTATGGGCACGATGGATTTATGGTAGAAGCCGACAAGATAGGCGCTGTGCTAAAGACCTGGCTGCCGATTAAAAGTTGATTAAAGAAAGTTATGAATGATGAGTGATGAATTATGAGTGAGTGGTGAGTTATGAGTGGAGTGGCAATTGGCGAGTGTTGGGTTGTGAGAGTGAAATATCGACAATTGGATGCTATTTTAATTGATTTTACAACCCCGATAGGGGTTGATTTCGCATAGCCCGGGGTGAAACCCCTGGTTTTCGATTAGTGAACCGGATTTTATCGGGATGAAAAGTTGTTTAGAATAAGCTCCAGATAATTTTAAGGCTCCAGATAATTACCAGTACTCCAACCAGGATAAAGGATGTTTTTCTTGGAAGTTTACCGGTAAGTTTTGCAGCGAGTGGAGCGGCCAGCAGTCCGCCAATAATCAAAGCAACAATTACCTGCCAGTGTGATACACCAAGCAATGTAAAAAACGTAAACGCACTCGCAAGCGTTACAAAAAACTCTGTAATGCTTACTGTACCTATCACAAACCTTGGGCTGCGCCCCTTGGTGATTAGTGTCGTTGTAACAATCGGACCCCAACCACCTCCGCCGAATGAATCGAGAAACCCACCTACTCCAGCCAGCAAGCCATGGCGCTTAAATTTTTTCTGGGCTTTCTGAGCACGGAATGCGTTAACCAGTATTCGGATCCCTAAAAACAAAGTATATACTGCCATGACAGGCCTGAGATATTGTGCATGTGTTGATCCAAACTTACTAAGCAGTATTGCGCCAAGAACAGCTCCTACAACACCAGGTATGATTAGTGCTTTGAATAGCTTTTTATTTACGTTCCCAAATTTATAATGGCTGTATCCTGAAGCACCGCTTGCAAACATCTCGGCAGTATGTATACTTCCGCTTATGGATGCGAGATTAACTCCGGCTGATAACAGGATCGTCGCAGAAGTGACACCATAGCCCATTCCCAGGGCACCATCCACCAGCTGGGCAAGAAAACCTGCCAATACCATCCAGTGAAAGTTTTTGTCTAAGGTCTTGTAATAATTAGTGGCATCATCCGCCATCGTTTGCAGAGGCAGGTAAGAGAAAATAAAATGTCCGATAAGCATCAGGGCAAATCCAAGCAGGGAATAAGTAGCAATTTTACGCCAACGATTAGATTTATCTGCAATATCTTTATCAACCAAACCCTGGGTTAGCTCATTGAGTTTTTTAACCTTATATTCAAAATTACCATTGAGTTTATTCCGAATGGCATGCAAATTATCAATTACGGCATCCAGCTGATCGGGAAGAGCCTGTTGTAAAACTTCTTTGATTCGTTTGGCTGCAGTGGGTGATTTACCATTGGTCGAGATCGCTATTTTCAGGTTTCCTTTCTGAACGATGGAACCGAGGTAAAAATCACAGAGATCCGGTGTATCCGCAACGTTTACCAGCAATTTTTGTTCTTTAGCAAGATTCCGGATATGGCCACTGACCTGTTTATCATTTATTGCCACAACGACAAGGTCAGCTCCCTCAAGATCTGAAGTCTCAAAGGGTTTTTCAAATAGGCTAAGGCCTTCATGTGAGCCTGCAACCGCACGAACTTCGGAAGAAATATGTATTGCGACCAGGCGGATTTTTGTTGCAGGTGCATTAGCCAGGAGGGCATGTAATTTTTCAAGGCCGACTTTACCGCCGCCGACCAGCAGAACATTTAATTGTTCCAGTTTAAGAAACACCGGGAAAAGGGGGTTCTTTTCGTGCCCCAAGGCCTTCTCTAATGTTTCAGTTTTGTTCTGCATAACAATTGCTCTTTCTTTTTAATACCAACCGGGCTTTAATACCGACCGGGTTTACCGGAACCGCAGCAAAAGTAAGGTATTCCCTACTTTATTGGTAGACTATTGTTTATATTTTATTTACCATTGTTAATGATAAGTTATCACATGGATTAATACCATTGTTAATCCCATTGTTAATGATAAGTTCTTATCTAAGTTATCGCCATTATTAATGATAAGTGATTTCCCAGGTTATTACCATTGTTAATGATAAGTTCATGCTTAAGTTGTTACCATTGTTAATGGTTGGTTATATGCGACTTTCCCGATCTGGTAATTTTGTATAAACCCGCTCCAGATACCAGTTGAAGGCTTTGATTGATGGAAATACAACCAGGTTTTCTATACCATTCTTTTTTAACAACCAGGCTGTTTTTCCAGCCGGTGAAGCATGTAAAACTCCTGGATTCACAAATTCACGGCAGGCTTGATATTGCTGATAACTTGTCCAGAACACCACTTCAGCTGCTTCCATTCTTTTTAAGATTTCCGGTGGCATGGATGGAATCAGTTCATAAGTACCTGTTGCAGACCATCCATCGATCAACCATTGGTTTGCGCTGTCGGAATTGGTTAATATATTCACAGAATCCTTGTCAATCCCGGTAAAAACTCCCGTCCAGGCTTTTGTCAATGTCTCCAGCCCAAGTCCGTCGGCACTACCTTCCACCCATACACCTTTTTTGGCCAGTTCAAACCAGGTTTTAGTACCTGCTGCCCAAACCCGGCGACCAGCTAAATGGATAACAAGTCTTTCATTGTGTATTGATTTATGACTGGCGATAAAACAGACCGGCTTAGCAGGAACCTTCTCATCATTGAGATAATTGTAGCGAAAGAAATCCTTCATGTAGTTTGTAGTGGACAATATCTTTTTGCCCACAGGCAAAGCTGCATCCATCTTCCATATTTCGTTTGTCCGCTGCTGGTCAGGACCGGCCAGATAGGTAAACGGAGCTAAAGGCAAATTCATCCTGAAAACTCCATATGATGCCCTGAAAACTTCATATGATGCGGGGACATTTTGAATCAGCGCAGGAACTTTTTGGATCAGCAATAAAGCTTCTGCCAAATAATTTTCAATTGATTGAACATCGCCTGAATGCTGAACTGCATCTGCTAAAAGAGATTTTCCGTTTTTTAAAATTAATCCGGTAGTAGCCTGGTAAATGTTGGGGGGACATTCAAACAATGGCAGAACCATATGTTTCAGCTTCCTTGTGGTGGCATTGCCGGCCTCGTTGAGATCGGCAAGTGGCAGGATTGCAATGTCAATCCGGCCATCAAACAAGGCAGTCAAACGGTCATCAAAACCGTGATCATCCCCTATCGCCATGAACGTATAGGGTATAGTACGCAGGGGTAAAGCTGCTGATAAAAAATTCGCGACCATCTGTGCCTGCCATTCGAAATCTGCCGCAATTGTTAAAGGGTATGTTGGTGTATACTGTTTACCGAAATAAACAGGTTCAATGGAAGGACTAAACAATGCGACCAATCTCCTTTCGTGCTGTTTTGAAATCAGCACGGTGAGATGTTTTTCTCTCAATTCGTTAAAATCTTCGCGTCCTGATATAAGTATTGCATCAGCGTCACCTGCTTGCAACTGTACATAACCGTTAGTAAATGCAGATTTCTGCAGCCATTGTACAGGCAACCCGGCATTCGCTGCAAGCGCATTATAAAAGCTTATCTTTTTACGGGCAGGTGTTGAATCTTCATATAATATAGTGAATACCTGCTCCATTATTTTTTAGGGAATTAACTATCCTTGTTATTATACCCATGGCCACTGTCCTTGTTATTAAACCCAGGACTTAAGGTCCCGGCTTTAAACCCATGGCTAAGGTCCTGGTTATTTAACCCATGACTTACGCCTTGAAAAATCACCAAAAGATTCATCGGCCATTTTCTCTTCATGAAAGATCCCGAATAAATAATCAAGCTCGGTTAATATTGCTGATTCATCAAGGCTTTCCTTATAAATCTTATTCAGACGTAATCCCTGGTTGTCCCCACCAAGGTGGAGATTATACCTGCCGGGAGCCGTACCTACAAACCCGACTTCGGCATTATAGGGTCGGGCACAACCATTAGGGCAGCCGGTCATACGGATGATGATGTCTTCCTGGCCAAGCTCATACTTTTCCAGGATCGGTTCTATTTTAGAAATCAATGATGGCAAGTACCGTTGACCTTCAGCCAAAGCGAGCGGGCAGGTTGGCAATGCCACACAGGCTATTGAATTTTTACGCACATTAGAACTTTCTTCCGTGAGTTTAATCACTCCATAGGTTGCAAGGATCTCTTCAACCGCCGCCTTATCTTCCTCTTTTACATCGCTTACAATCAGGTTTTGGTTAGAAGTGAATCGAAAGCTGGCCTTACCGGTTTTTGCAATCATAAGCATTGCGGTTTTGGTCGAAGATTTCTCATCATCTAATACCCTGCCGTTTTCAACCAGCAGCGTATAATACCACAAACCTTCATGATTTTTCTGCCAGCCATACAAATCCTTGCGATGCGTGAAGCTGTATGAAGCAGGCTCACCCAGTTTAAACCCGATCCTTTTTTCGAGCTCTTCGCGGAACCTGTCAACACCAAGCTTATCCACTGTATATTTTAACCTCGCCAGTTTACGGTCGCTACGGTTTCCAAAATCGCGTTGCACCGTCAACACTTCGTAAACAGCTTTAAGGGTTTTCTCTTCTGTATCGGTGAAACCAATTACCGTACCCAAACGCGCATAGGTATCCGGGTTACCATGGGTGGTTGAGAGGCCACCTCCCACTGCTATATTGAACCCTTTAAGTTCATTGTTCTCAATAATGGCAATAAGGCCAAGATCGTTGGCAAGTACATCGACATCATTATTGGGAGGGATAGCAAGACCTATTTTGAATTTCCTCGGCAGGTACTTGTCCAGGTATAATGGATCCTCTTCGTCTTTTTTATCGGCTATCTTTTCATCGTCCAGCCACACTTCATAATAAGCGCGGGTTTTTGGCATCAACATCGTACTGATCTTGTCTGCATAATCAAACACCTCTTTATGGATGGGCGACTCCCGCGGATGTGAAGTGCAGACAACGTTCCGGTTAATATCACCGCATGTGGCAATCGAATCGAGCTTTGCCTTACTGAAAGCCTGTATTGTGGGACGAACATTCGCTTTAATAACACCATGCAGCTGCAAAGTCTGGCGCGTTGTGATCTTTATCACCCCAGTACTGTTTTCGCCTGCAATATCATGGGTGGCAATCCACTGATCCGATGTCATAAACCCACCGGGAAGACGCAGGCGTATCATAAATGAATACAAACGATCGAGTTTCTTCGCAGCCCGCTCCTCGCGGCGGTCACGATCATCCTGTTGATACATACCATGAAACTTCACCACAGCTGTGTCATCTTCTGCAATGGCACCAGTTATTTCGTTTTCCAGGCTTTTTTCGATGGTTCCTCTAAGACCATCACTTGCTTTCTTTATTTTTTCAACCGAAGACTCGATATTAGAGGATTCTTTATTATCAGACATTTCAATAGAATTATGAGTGATGAGTTATGAGTGATGAGTTAGTGATGAGTTAGTGATGAGTTAGTGATGAGTTAGTGATGAGTTAGTGATGAGTTAGTGATGAGTTATGAGAGTGATGAATTAGACATGAGCCAGGATGAGCTAGTGGTGAGTGGCAGTTGTTTATAGTTCTACACTCATAACTATATCATTGAACAACTCTTTCATAACTCATAATTCATAACTCATAACTCTATTAATAGGTGTCTTTCAGGAATCGTCCCTGTTCTTTTAACTTTTCGAAATAATGAATGGCCTGATCTTCAGTCCGATTGCCATGCTGCATGATGATTTGCAAAACAGCAAGTTCAACATCAGCACTCATCGGCTCTTTTTTACCACATATATACACGTAAGCACCTGATTCAAGCCAGGAGAAAAATTCAGCACCGTGTTTCAGCATTTTATGTTGTACATATATTTTTTGTTGCTGGTCTCTTGAAAAAGCAACATTTAATCTTGTGAGTACTCCCGTCTCCACCCAATTTTGCATTTCAGTCTGGTAAAGAAAATCTGAAGCGAAATGTTGTTCCCCAAAGAATAACCAATTGCGGCCACTGGCCCCGATTGAGTCGCGTTCAGCCAGGAAAGATCTGAATGGAGCGATACCCGTTCCAGGCCCGATCATGATCACATCTTTTTCTTCAGAAGGCAATCTGAATTCACTGTTTTTGTGAACATAAAATTCCACTTCACAATCTATCGGCAACAACGATAAATGATCAGAGCACAAACCATATTTTGTTTCTTCATTGATGGTGAAGAAATCTTTAGCAACGGTGATATGAACTTCACCACTATGAGCTTCGGGTGATGATGAAATTGAATATAATCTTGGAGTGATCGGTTCAAGAATGCTGATAACTTCTTCAAACTGCTGGCTGTCCTGAACCGGATAAATTTTCAGGAGATCAAGCAAGCCAATTTTTGTTTCAGGGATTTCCTGTTTTACTATGCCAGAGTACTGTTTAACTACCCGTTCAGGCAGATAAGCAATATTTAACTTTTTCTGAAGCAGGTTGAAGACACTGTGTTTGCCGGTGCGGTGTTCGATTGATTTTTCGCGATCGACGCCGGTAAGGGAAACGATAGCTTCTGCAACAGGCAAATGATTGTAAGGCAAAATGCCAATAGAATCACCCGGTTTGTAATCGAGGTCCTCGGCGGCTATTTCAATATGATAAGTTTCCTTCGCAGAATCCCTGTCATTCAGATTTATATTGGTAAGGATAGTACCGTTATAAACCTTCCTGCCGGTTGATTTTTTTGTTGAAGCGGGTACCCTGATTTGAGCGGCACCCGGTTGAACAGCATTGGAATCCGGATCGCCGAGTTTATTAAGAACATTATGAAACCATGTATCTGCTTCTTCTTCATAGTCAACATCACAGCGCTGGAGATCAATGATGCGTTCACCACCCAGCCTGTCCAATTGGGTATCAACATCTTCACCTGCTTTGCAATACAATGGGTAAGAAGTGTCACCCAACGCAAGCACAGCGTATTTCATTTTATCCAGCTTGAATCCATTCTGATGAATATGATCATAAAATTTCTTTGCGGCTGCAGGTGGTTCTCCTTCACCCTGTGTACTGATCACTGCCAGGAAAAACTCTTCTTTTGGAAGATCATTCAAACGATACTGATCAAGGCTCACCAGCTTTGCATTTATACCGGCTTTTTTTGCTTTGCCGGCAAAATCCACAGCAAGCCTTTTTGAATTGCCGGTTTCGGTTCCATAAGCTATGGTGAATTTACCTTTTGGTGCTGCAACAGGAGTTGCAGAGCCACCAGTTCCGGTAACAGCAGAATCGTCCTGTGAAATCAAACCGGATATATATCCGTTGATCCAGATCAGCTCTTCTTTGCTGGCCAGTTTAACCAGCTGTAATAAGGTTTGTAATTTAGGCCCTGCCAGCATATCTTTTTGCTTTATCCTTGTTATCAGTTAATACCGTTGCGAGCTTAGCAATCGGGTTGAAATAATGTCCTGGTTGTTCATTATCCGGGAACCATGCAAAAGATGCATGCAGATTAACCACTTTCCCGATGATGATCAGCGATGGTGAAATAAATTTCTGGTATAGCTTTTCATCAACCTCGTACAGTCCGGAGATATAAACCTGTTGCATCGGTGTAGTAGCCTGTGCAATAAGCGCTATCTTTTTCCCTGGGTCTATATTATGCGAGCGGAGCTTTTGCACAATAGCAGGAGCAGCCTCACCCGACATATAAAACACTATGGTATCATTTGTATTAGCAAGGTCCTTCCAATAGTCTTCGGAAAGAATATCCGACTTATAATATGTCAGAAATCTTACGGCAGTTGAATATTCACGTGCAGTAAGTGGAATACCCGCATAAGCAGCTGCCCCGGAGGCCGCAGTAACGCCAGGAATAATTTCATATTCGATTTCATTGATAATAAGCTCCTGCAGCTCATCAAGAATGTTTGAGAAAAACGAAACATCTCCACCTTTCAAACGCACAACGAGTTTGCCCTGGCCCGCATATTCAACAAGCATGGAATTAATACTTTCCTGCCTGGTAGAAGTGCCACGGCCGCATTGTTTTCCTACATAAATGATCTCTGCATTCGGGTTCGCATGAGTGAGGAGGATTTCCGGACTCACGAGACGGTCAGTAAGAATTACTTCTGCAAGCTGCAGATATCTTGCAGCTTTCAGCGTAAGCAATTCAGGGTCACCAGGACCAGCCCCTGCCAGTATCACTTTCCCCTTTTTTAGTTGACGATCATTCATGAATGCTGTTTATAATTTCAGATAAAACTATCGATCGGTTCATCATATCAAATAAAACTATCGATCGGTTCATCAAAAGAGAATTGGTCCCTTTCTGCAATATCGCTCCTGTGGAATACAACAGAAGATTCAGGCACACTATAAGTGAGCCATACATTACCGGCTATTATGCTGTTTTTACCGACAACTGTTTCACCACCAAGAATGGTAGCACCGGAATAAATGATAACATCATCTTCAATGCTCGGATGTCTTTTTTTACCAGCTGTCTGGTTAGAACCACTAAGGGCACCTAGTGTTACACCCTGGTATATTTTTACATTGTTACCAATCTGAGTTGTTTCGCCAATAACTATACCTGTGCCATGATCTATAAAAAACGATTGCCCGATAGTTGCACCGGGATGAATGTCCACTCCAGTGCGGCTATGTGCATACTCGGTAAAAAATCTTGGCAATATCTTAAGCCCAAGTTTCCAGAGAATGTTTGACAACCTGTAAACAGTAATTGCATAAAACCCCGGATAGGCCATGATCACTTCTTCCAGCGAATCAGCAGCGGGATCATAGGTTTTGATAGCACCCGCATCCAGCAACAAAGCTTCGTAAGTAGCAGGAAGCTGCTGAAAAAACTGATCAGTTATCGATTGAATCTTATCTCCGTCTTTTACCATTTCGTAAATAAGACTGGACAGATGGCTCTTCAACGATTCAAACTCTCTTTCCAGATCCTGTTGTTGTAAACGATGATTACCCGGTAAAAACAAAAATGCAAAAAGATCATTTATAAACTTTTCCGAAAGTTCCTTATCAGGAAAAGCTAAAAAAGCCTTTTGCTTTTGAGTAAACAGTTTTTCAATAAAGTTTGTCGTCGCCATAGTCAAGGTTTCCGTATTAAGTAATGTGTAAAGTCTGAGTCAGTTTATGTTGAAAATATTCAATTTCATGTTGAACATATTCAATGAAATTCCAGGATAGCCCTTTTAATTAATCATACAGGCTCCCACTGTTACGTTACTTGTTTCATCGATTAAGATGGCTCCACCATGAACACGAAGATTCTTATATGAATCAAATGCCACCGGGGACGCAGTTCTTATCTTAGCACTTACTACCTCATTTAATCCAGCCTGGCTGATTTCAATATTCTTTTCAAGTGTATTCACATCAAGCTTGTAATTAATTTCCTTTACAACTGCTCTCACAACACGGCTGTTTATCTGCAATAAATATTTATTTCCGGGTATCAATGGTTTATTATCCATCCAGCAAAGAAACACATCAAGGTCCTGTGAAACTTCAGGATTTGAGCCCACTCCAACAATAACATCACCCCGACTTATATCAATATCGTCTTCAAGATGGATAATTACGCTTTGAGGAGCGAAGGCTTCTTCTACTTCGATACCACCTACTTCTATAGCCTTTATTTTTGAAGTAAGACCGGAAGGCTCAATGCTGACTACATCACCTTTGCGATAAATACCGCTAACGATTTTCCCGGCATAACCCCGGTAATCATGCAGATGTTCAACCTGCGGTCTGATAACATATTGAACAGGGAAACGCGGATGCACAAGATCTATATCATCTTCCAGTTTCACATTCTCGAGTAAGTGTAACAGTGATTCACCTTCATACCAATCCATCTTGGTCGAACGATCGACAATATTGTCACCATTCAATGCACTGATAGGGATATAGGTAATGTCTTTCAGACCAAGTGATTTCGCCACCTTTGCATAATCGATTGTTATATTGTTATAAACATCCTCAGAATATTCAACAAGGTCCATCTTGTTAATGGCAACAACAACATGTGGAATATTAAGCAATGAAGCAATTATGGAATGCCGGCGGGTTTGCTCAACCACCCCGTTGCGGGCATCAACAAGTATGATAGCGAGATCAGAATTAGAAGCACCGGTAACCATGTTACGCGTGTATTGGATATGACCAGGTGCATCAGCTATAATAAACTTCCTTTTTGGAGTAGAAAAATATTTATAGGCTACATCAATAGTGATTCCCTGTTCGCGCTCTGCTCTCAATCCGTCCGTAAGCAGTGCAAGATCAATCTCGCCATCCTGCCGGTTCCTGGTTTGTTTACCTATTGCTTCAAGCTGATCAATCAGGATAGATTTGCTATCATAAAGCAATCTCCCGATCAAGGTACTTTTGCCATCATCAACACTACCCGCAGTTATAAATCTTAATAAATCCATTTTATCTGATTGATGCTTTTTATTTTATTCTCCTGTTTAATTCTGCATTCAGTTTGAAAGCTCCATTTTAGCCGTTTGCCCGTTAGCCGCCTGCCTTTTGCCGTTTTGCCTTTGAGCCTTTTGCCTTTCAGCGGTTAGCCGGTTAGCCGGTTAGCCGTTTAGCCGTTTAGAAATATCCATTCTTCTTCCTGTCTTCCATTGCTGCCTCCGAGACCCTGTCATCAATACGGGTTTCACCGCGTTCGCTGGTTTTGGTAGCGATGATTTCAGTGATGATATCATCAATATTAGAAGCAGAAGATTCAACAGCCGCTGTACAGGTCATATCTCCAACGGTACGATATCTTACTTGTCTTGTTGATAATTTATCTGTGGGTTCGAGTTGAATAAATTCAGAAACAGCTACTAACTGACCTTCATGCTCAAGCACTTCACGCTCATGAGAAAAGTAGATAGATGGCAGCTCAATTTTTTCGCGACGGATATAATTCCAGATGTCAAGTTCGGTCCAGTTACTGATTGGAAAAACACGCACATTTTCACCTTTGTGAATACGGCCATTGTATATGTTCCAGAGTTCCGGTCTTTGTAATTTCGGATTCCATTGGCCAAACTCATCTCTCACAGAAAAGATCCTTTCTTTTGCCCTGGCTTTTTCTTCGTCACGGCGGGCGCCACCGATACAGGCATCGAATTTGAATTCTTCAATAACATCTAACAACGTGAATGTCTGCAGAGCGTTACGACTTGCAAATTTTCCTTTTGGCTCTGTAAGTTGTTTTGCCTTGATGGTATCCTCAACCTTGCGGACAACCAGCTTTTCGCCAATTGCTTCAACCATTTTATCACGGTAGCTGAGTGCTTCCGGAAAATTATGGCCTGTATCAATATGGACAAGCGGGAAAGGGAATTTTCCCGGTCTGAATGCCTTTAACGCAAGATGCACCAGCGTTATCGAATCTTTACCTCCGGAAAAAAGTAATGCCGGTCTCTCAAACTGCCCTGCAACTTCACGCATTACGTGTATTGCTTCTGATTCCAGCTGATCAAGATAATCTAAACGATGATTGGCCATGGTTATTTATATAATTGCCTTTGATACTAATTATAGCGCTTTCTTAATTTATTGCGCTTTCTTAATTTTTAGCGCTGACTTCGTGTAATCCGCATTCTTTCTTACTGCTGTCTTCCCACCACCATCTGCCTGCCCTGAAATCTTCCCCGGGTCTTACTGCGCGGGTGCAGGGAGCACAACCGATACTTATGAAACCCCGGTCGTGTAATGGATTATATGGAATTTCATTTTCAGCGATATAGTCTTTTACTTCCTGGGTGCTCCACAAAAGAAGGGGGTGGAATTTAAGCACCTGGTTACCTTCGTCCCATTCAATTGGTGCGAGATCACTCCGGCCTGCAGAATGTTCAGCCCTCAATCCGGTCACCCAAACCTCGTTGCCTGCAAGAGCACGTTTCAGTGGTTCCACTTTTCGTATATAACAGCAGGATTTTCGGTTGTCAACCGATTCATAAAAAGAGTTCGGCCCTTTGTTTTCAATAAAAGGTTCGAGCAGAATATTATCTGGATAATAAGCCTTGATAGTGGCATTATATTTTTCCCTGGTGTTGTTCCAAACGGAATAGGTTTCAGGAAACAGTCTGCCGGTGTCAAGAGTGAACACGCTTATATCAATATTATGTTTAAAAATCTCGTGTGAGATCAATTGGTCCTCGAAACTGAAGCTGGAAGAAAATGTAATCTTTCCAGGATATTTTGCGGCAAGAAAACCCAGCGCATCCTTTATGGAAAGTCCACTAATCTGGTGGATTAAGGTGTCAATGTTCTCGGTAGTTGTGTTGTTCATAATTCTGTAATAATTGATCAGGAAATGATTTGTTGCAATCGTAGATGATTGGTCAACAGCGACAACAGCACAACTTGCCGGACTCGGCCTTAATATGTAAATGAGGAGTGATCATAATACCAAACTTTTACTCTACCAGTTGAATAGACAAATATAAGACGCAGCGCGATAAAAAAAAAATCCGGAGCCAGATTATGGCGTCTTTAACATTAGAGAAATACTAACGAATGTTTGTTTTTACAGGAGAAAGCAAAAAAAAATCCCATCCCGCACGTGCGGGATGGTTTTTCTTAGATGGACTTCATCGTTTTCAAAGGTACGGTCAGAAACGGGTTGAGGGTTAATGTGTTTTCAAAAGGTGTTAATCACGGATTTGGTTAGGACTGTCCCGTACGTACGGGATGGACTGGTTTTCTTGGATCTGGATTGGTTTTCTTTGGATTCGGACTGGTTTTCTTGGATCTGGATTAGTTTTCTTTGGATTTGGATTCGGACTTACTTTGATGAAACAAATATCATCCACAAATCCACGTTCTGCAAGCTTTTTGGAATAGTTAAAAATAAATTAAAAAAGAACACTTGAACCCGGTAAGCAAATGTACTTAGCTATACATATACACATATGCTTCGGCTACATTGAATTCAGCGGGCAATTCGGGAAAGTATGCTTACTTACCCGTCCTGGTACAGAAAATTTTCGACCCACGAATCAGGGTTTCGCCGGTGAAGCATCTTCAACACCCTGTTTTCAGGCGATAATCTCGGTATCATCAGGCAGTTCTTCCTCAAGCTTTTTCAGAAAAAATCCGGCAGTTGTACCATGAATGATGATAGAAATCAGGATGATAAATGCCACCAAAGACCATAACTCATCTTCCTGTCCAAATTTGGCAACGGAATAAGCAAAAACCAGGTAATAAACCGAACCGACGCCCCTGATCCCGTAAAATGCAATGATCACTTTTTCTTTTATATGCAAACGGGATCCGATAAGACTGAGATAGGTAGCCACAGGCCGGATTACAAAAATGAAAATAATCCCGGCCAGCACCATTTTCCAGTTAAGATGGTCAAGGATACCGTTCACAAGTGTACCTCCAAACAGGATAAGCATAATACCCACGAGTATACGCTCAACCTGTTCTGAAAATTCATGGAGTCTTTTGTGAAATTTATGATCACGTTCATAATCGCGAATCGCGAGTCCCGCAATAAAAACAGCTACAAAACCATAACCATGTATCAGTTCGGTGAAGCCGTAAACCAGCAGGGTGGCCGCGATTGAAACAAATCCGTCCCTTGTTTCCAACATATTATTTTTCCTTGGCAACCCAAAAATCAGGAAAGCTACCAGCCGCCCAACCAATATCCCGGCAACTACAGCTATCCCAAACTTGTAAAGAAGATGATTGAGCGCCCAATCAGTAAAACTTATTTCAGACCCTGAACTCATGCCGACCCAAACAATAGCCAGCCAGACAAATGGGAAAGCGATACCATCATTAAAACCAGCTTCTGCAGTGAGGGAAAATTTTACATTATCCCTGGTGTCTTCATGAGGTGCCCCTACCTGCACATCTGTGGCAAGCACGGGATCCGTAGGAGAAAGCACGGCTGCTATCAATAGAGCAATCACAGGGCTAAAGTCAAGGAAATACACGCAAACTGCCATCATGGCGCCTATGCAGAGAAACATATTTATTGATACAAGCCTGAAAGGGACTTGCCAGGTTTTGAAATTAAATTTCTGATCAATCTTTAACCCGGTACCCATTAAGGAAACGATTACAACGAGTTCAGTCAGGTGTAGTGTGACCGTATTATTTGATTTGAGGTCTGGTTTTGGCAAAAAATCGAGAAAATAATACAGCAAACAACCGAAAGCAACGTATATAACGGAGTAAGATACCCGAAATCGTTCAGTCATCGCGGGCATCCACGCCATAGCGAGGATCGCGATACCAATAATTATCAGTATAACAACTTCTTGGTGCATTCTTTCAGTTCAGAGCATCAAACCTTGAACCAGCAATCGAAACCCGGTCGATCTGCCGCAAGACATTTGATTTTGCGATTTAAATGACTATTTTGTTTTATATGGAAAAAAAAGTCGTTATAATGGGAGCTGGCATACAAGGAATTTGCTGTGCCCTCGCCCTATCCAACCTTGGCTTCAATGTAACGATTCTTGACAAGTCTTCCGAACCTTTATTAAGGGCAAGCCTGAGAAATGAAGGCAAGATTCACCTGGGTTTTATTTATGCAAATGATAAGAGTTTCAGGACCGCATCACTGATGCTGAAGTCTGCTTTAAACTTTTCACCATTGATTGAAGACTTCCTTCAAACAAAGATCGATTGGAATCCCCTCAGATCCCGCAAGTTTAACTACCTCATACTGCAGGATACCATGTTATCCGAAAAAGAAATTACCAACCACTATTGTTATCTTCAGGAAGAATATGAAAGGATGCACGAACCGCATATGCACTATCTCGGCACAAGCCCGGAGCGATTATGGACCGACTCAAATTTACATTTGCCTCAATTGAACCACGACATTGTACAAAGATGTATCCCGACAGAGGAACTGGCTATTAACCTGCCACTGTTTCGCGAACTTCTCCTTACGGAACTGGGTAAACGAAGTAACATCACTTTTTTGGGTAATCATTGTATAAAGGAGATTCAAAAGAAAAGCTGGGGTTACCAGGTAACTGGTACAAAAACCGGGGCGCCGGACTGGAAAATAGATGCGGAAAAAGTAGTCAATTGTCTTTGGGAAAATCGCCTTTATTTCGATCAGCAACTAGGTATTCTACCTGCACGAAAATGGGTTTATCGTCTGAAGCACCGGATACTTGGAATTCCTACACCCAAAATCGCGGCATTGAGTTCCTTTACCTGTGTATTGGGGGCTTTCGGCGACCTTGTTAATTATGATAATCATTATTCTTACCTGTCCTGGTATCCTGAATGTATGACAGGCTGGTCATCAGATATTACTACTCCGGAAAGCTGGGAAGCGGCCTGCGACGGACGAATCCCGGATACCGCAAACAAAGATTGGGTTGCCAGGGCAATAGCAGGGATGGATAATATAATACCGGGGCTTAAAGAGCTTGATGTAAAAGAACTTGATGGTGGAATCATTTTTTCCTGGGGCAAAACGGACATTGATGATGTGAATAGCGAACTTCACAAGCGCTTTGATATAGGGATCCATGATGCGGATGGTTACTATTCAATCGATACAGGTAAGTTTACTTCAGCCCCATACTTCGCTAACAACCTCCAAAAACTTTTTGTATGATCAATGTGATCAACGATCAACCATCGCTAACGCTTTTATTTCCACTCTACAGGTCAAAACAATTTATAGACAATCTGAGAAAACATTTTAACCAGGTAACCAATCCGCGATTCCATATTATTGTTTCAGACAGGCATTGTCACGATGATTGTTTGCAGGTACTTAAAGCAGAATTTGCTCATGATAAACGATTCTCTTTCCACGAAGCCACCGATGGTATAAAATGGGTGGACCATTATAATTTTCTCATCAGGAAAGTCACCGGCAAGTATTTTTCATTTGTGCCTCATGATGATAATTATCACCCTGATTATTTTAACATATTGGTAAACGAAATGGAGCAGAAACCTTCAGCTGTGATGGCTTTTTCTGAAATGTTCGTTGCAGGGGACAATGATTGGGTACCTGACTATACGATATTCCGTGGTAATTATGTTTATCCTTTCAGCCCGAAAGAATATTTCAGGTTTTTATACAGCAATATTATCGGAGTTGCTTTTCGTGGAGTATTCAGATCTTCTACCGTTCAAAATGAAAATTTGCTGATCAGAGAAAACGCGCAGGTAACCATGTATCAGGACTATTACTGGATCTTTGCATTGCTTGAACGCGGCGATTTTATTTATACAGAGAAAACATCCTGCACAAAATTATTTCGTAAAGATGGCGCGAGCGGTAAATGGGATTACACAAAATTCTTCAAGAAAAATAAAGCAGCCCGGAAGATCCTGTATACTTACACTTTTGCAAGTCCGCTCCCACTTCTTACGAAATGGAAAATTTATACGGGACTCGAGTCGAGAGTGTTGAAGGTGAGGCTCACTAAAAAACTGCGATAAGAGAGATATGAATTATGAGTTATGAATTATGAAACAAGTTATGAGTGAGTTAAGAAATCTTGAATTCATAACTCATGATTTCTTAACTCACTCATAATTCATAATTCATAATTCTGTTCCTACACTTTATTCGGAACAACATATCCTTTTCTGTAATCTCTGGTTAACATAGCGTCAGCCTCGTTGTCTTTCACAAATTTTTCAGCTTCGCCATTAAAGGTCAACCCTCTGCCGAGACGGTAAGAAATATTGGCCAACAGTGGTAATGCAGAAGAATGGTAACCTTCATTGATATCGCAATGTAAAGTTTCATCGTTACCTGCACGGATGCCGTCTAAAAAGTTCGCATAGTGATCAGTTCCTCCCGGAGGCGCGAGGAATGTTGGATCTGCGGTTCGTTTTTCGGCTGTTTTTGATGTTGCAAACGGTTCTTTTTCTTCTTTACGGAATGCTTTCCAGTTGCCGCCATCCAGTTCGAGATATCCATTTGTGCCATAGAATACATTGCCTATGCGAATGCCAGTACCGGACTCGTCATTAGTGTATCGGCCACGGGTTTCAAATTCGAGCATCTTACCATCTTTGTATTTGAAAACCGAGGTTTGGGTATTCGGCGTTTCCTGTGAACATTCAGCGGGATTTATTCCAAAGATTCCACCCATTGACATTACAGATACAGGATGTTCGTTTTTGTTCAGTCCCCAACGGGCAACGTCAAATTGGTGTGGTCCCTGGTTGCCGGTATCACCGTTGCCGGTAGCCCAATGCCAGTGCCAGTTATAGTGAACACGTTTTTCATTGTATGCACGCATTGGGGCAGGACCCAGCCAGCGTTCGTAGTGTAATGTTGCCGGTGCTTCTGAATCTTTTACGATTCCGAATGAAGCGCGGGGTTTGTAACATAGTCCCCTGGCCATATAAACATCTCCAATACCACCTTCGTGCAAAAATTTCATCGCATCCATCACATTACTGATAGACCTGTTTTGGAATCCTACCTGTACACGCACCTTGTATTTGCGTGCGGCTTCGATCATTTTTCTTCCTTCGAAAATATTATGACTTGCAGGTTTTTCAACATATACATGTTTACCGGCCTGGCAGGCGAGTATTGTTCCCAATGCATGCCAGTGATTCGGTATAGCAAATGAAACTGCATGGATCTCTTTGTCCGCAAAAACCTTGTTCATGTCCCAGGTAGTTGAAGGTGTACCACCACCCTTATCAGCTACCGATTTGAGTGCCTTTGCCCATTCCTGCTCATCTGTATCACAGAGCGTTCTGATCTGAACGTTACGGTTGTCTTTGAGCTTGCACCAGCTGTTGATATGAGTTCCCCCTTGTCCGCGAACACCAATCACTGCGAGATTAATACGTTCATTTGAACCAATAATTGAAGCATAGGATTTAGCGGAGAATCCCAAACCACCGATCATGAGGCCCGCACTGCCTTTTAATGTTTGTTTAATAAAGTCTCTTCTTTCTGTCATATGGCGTTAATTTAATAAAGCATTTTTTAGAAGTTTTGGCGAACGGTTGAATATACAAAATAATTCAATCGCGGTTCGAAAAGGGAGATTAAGAAACCGCAATCGATTGCGTAATTGATAAACACTATTGAGTATTTGCGAGACCAGAGGTGATTTTAAAAGTATAGAGTTTGCACGAGATTGTGCCTGGTTTATAAATACAGAAAAAGTTAAACAGGTATTATTTGCTTAAGTAATTACAGATTTGAATTACAGATTTGAGTTACTAAAACTATTGATTCTCCCGGATATGAATGATCAGTCCGGGCAATCCTTTCCAATATATATGACTATAACCATTGAGCTCGTGATAAAGAGCACCAGGTAGTTCAGCGGCGTATCTTTCAGCGTGGTGCGGGGGATATCGGATTTAAAAGGCAAGTTATGTCTCAGTCAACTGTTTTTTCACTCAATAAAGACGTTTTCAAATCAAGGTTATCGGTAATCCTGATGTTATTTTTTGAAAATTCATCGATGTATAAGGTTATGCGATTCCGGGCAACATTCAGATCCACATTGTTCAAATTAATATTGAGCAGGTCGATAAACCAGGGTAATTTAATTTTATTTAGAACATAAGTTCTTGTTATTTCCAACGAAACCGGAAGAGTCGTAGTTTTAGAATTCTCATGCACATCCCTGTTGTTTGCTTGTAATAGCTTACTATATTCTTCCTTTAATATTCTTCCTTTAATATTCTTTCAAACAATAATGCGGTTAATAATTCTCCCTGTAAAGTCCCTGTTTCCGCGTCATCTTCCGTAAGCGTTGCACCTTTATGTATCCACTCCCAAAGGATGCTAAGCCTTATCTCACCAGTTGCCATATCTTCCATCAAATAAAGAACATTGTCATTGCCAAAATAATCAGCGCCTTTAAGCGCAGCAGCTTGCATCCCCTGGCCGAATGCGTTGCCATACTGCAATGCAACGCTTACCAGGTTCCTGGCTCCTTTAACCGTAGTGGGCCACCCATTTACCACTTGCTCCTTCGCGTTCTTCACGTTCTGCTCCGGCAACTGCTTTTCGTATACTATTCGTAACTCCTTCCTTTGAACCCACCGGGATATTAGGTTCCACCCCGCCCGGCCATAATGTTGATCAGGTAAAATGGCACCAGTACCGACAAAACAGGGAGCGTTCTGCCGACCATTTGTGAGATGGTTATTTCAGGAATGTCAGATACCTGTGAAGCAATAATGATAGGCGTACCAACTGCTCCGAATGCCACAGGCGCTGTATTAGCCACCAGGCAAATACCGGCAGCGTAAAGCGAGTTGAAGCCAAGGCCAACCAACATTGCCGCGGTGATAGCCACAGGCGCACCCATTCCCGCGGCGCCTTCCAGGAACGCCCCGAACGAAAATGCAATCAACAGCGCTTGTAACCGTCGGTCAGGCGTGATGGAACCCATAAAATTTTTGATGATCTCGAACTGACCGCTCTTTACCGTGATATTATATAAAAACATCGCCCCGATAATGATCCAGCAGATAGGGAAAAGGCCATACAACATTCCGTGAAAGGTTGAAAGTAATGCCATCTGAACAGGCATGCCATAAATTAAAACGGCCAGTAACAAAGCGATCCCAACGGTTAATACGCTGGCGATATAACCTTTCATTTTTTTGATAATGAGAGCCCAAAAAATAAACAGGATCGGAATGGCAGCAACCAAAGCTGACCATGCAGTGGGTCAATCACATGGGTCCATTTCATTATTACATATATTTTAGCTTACAGATACTCAATTACTTTTTGTCCCATTTCTCTTGTACCGAGTATCTTGTTTGAATCTGAACCTGTATTAGCAATATCGGCGGTTCTGTATCCGTCTTTCAATACCCTTCTTATTGTATCGATCAGTAGACCGGCTTCTTTTTTTAATCCGAAACTTATTTCGAGCATCATCGCCACAGATAAAATGGAAGCTAACGGGTTCGCTTTATTCTGCCCTGCAATATCATGTGCAGAGCCATGTATCGGTTCGTAAAAACCGGTGCCGTCGCCAATGGAGGCTGATGCAAGCATACCCATAGACCCGGCAATCTGCGATGCTTCATCTGTGAGGATGTCACCAAATATGTTCGATGTAACAACTACATCAAACTGGCGGGGATTTTTTATCAGTTGCATTGCGGCGTTGTCGGCGAGCATGTGAGTTGTTTCAACGTCGGGATAATTTTTTGCAACCTCTTGCATAACTTCCCGCCATAACCTTGAACTTTCAAGCACATTTGCCTTGTCTACCGAGCAAACCTTTCTTCTCCTTGTACGCGCAGCTTCAAATGCTTTGACCCCGATCCGTTCCACCTCATATCGGTGGTAGATCATTAAATCAGAAGCCATGTCTTTAGTTCGCTGTTTTTCTCCGAAATATGCATCCCCGGTGAGTTCCCTGAAAAAGAGTATATCAGTACCCTTTATTACTTCAGATTTTATGCTTGACACGTCCAGTAATTCATCAAAAAGAATGATCGGTCGCAGGTTGGCATATAAACCCAGCCCTTTCCTGATTCCCAGCAATCCACCTTCTGGTCTCACTTTGAGCGTGGGATCGTTATCGTATTTTTCGTGGCCCACTGCACCAAACAGAATGGCGTCGCTTGCTTTTGCTTTATTTAGTGTTTCTTCAGGCAGTGGATCTCCTGTTTGTTCTATAGCCGTATGTCCCATCAACCCTTCGTCGAAACTAAAATTAAAGTGATTTTTTTGAGCAATTGCTTCAAGTACCGCTTTTCCTGCAGAAGTAACTTCTTTACCAATGCCATCACCCGGGATAATCAATATTTTCTTATTCATTTATTTTATTCATTAGAGCATTAGTGAGATCATTCACTTATTTCAATATTCTTATTCAATTTTAAATATTCAATCCACGTTCATCACACTGGTTTGTTTCAATTTTGGTGCGATAGGAGCCTTCGTTGCATCCTCGATAAAATCAAGGTCCTTTCCAAATGTCTCTTCCATCCCCCATAGGCCCAGTAAAGCTGTACAAATCGCCAGGGCACCTACAATTCCGGCACCGTTAATCATCCCAAACTGTTCCCGGAAGTACAGGAAAAGCGGGGTCATGAGAATAACACTTCCACGTACGAAATTAGGTACCGTTGTGGCAACAGTAGCCCGCAGGTTGGTGCCGAACTGTTCGGCAGCGATAGTAACAAACAGCGCCCAATAGCCCGCGGCAATCCCCAAACCAACGCAAACAGCATAAAAAATCACGTCGGACCGAAAAGGAACAAACAGGTAAACCGCAACCAGGACCGTAGCAAGTGAGATATACAACATCACAACTTTTTTACGGCTCCTGAAGTATTGGCTTAGTATTCCACTGGAAATATCGCCGATGACCAGCCCGATGTATTCCCACATCACCGCTTTGCCCGCCACTATTGGCTCATTAAGATGAAGTGCCTTCCCAAACTCAGGTGAGAACGTCATCAGGATGCCGGCAACAAACCAAACGGGTATGCCGATCAAAACACATCGCAGGTATTTAAAGAATTTTTTCGAGGAGATGAACAGGTGGAAAAAGTTACCACGCGATACCGCTTTGTCTTTTACTGTAGTAAAAATGCCTGATTCAAAAACATTTACCCGCATCACCAGTAAAAGCAATCCTAATCCACCTCCTATGAAATATGATACGCGCCAGGTAAAATTCTCGGTAATAAAATAAGCAAGTACGGCACCTAACATACCTACACCAGCCACAAGTGATGTGCCGTACCCCCGGATCTCCTTGGGCAAAACTTCAGCAACCAGGGTAATGCCGACACCCAGTTCACCTGCCAGGCCAATACCTGCGATAAATCGCATAAGCGCATACTGGTTTACGTTAGTTACGAAACCATTTGCCACATTCGCCAGTGAATAAATTAGAATTGATCCGAACAATACTGAGATCCGGCCTTTTTTATCGCCCAGGATCCCCCATAAAATTCCACCTATCAGCAACCCGCCCATCTGCATATTGATCAGGTAAACACCATCGCCTAATAATCCCGATTCTGTGACACCGAGATCTTTCAAACTTTGAACCCTTACAATACTAAATAACAGGAGGTCGTAAATATCTACGAAATAACCCAGGGCGGCTACGATAACCGGGATCTTCATCAACTGCCGCATCGTGGAAGGTTGGTTCATAATTTATTGTTGAAGTTTTAAGTTGGATCTACTTGCTGTTAGTTGTTATTTAATGCCTCCAAAACACAAATACTTGATCTCCATAAAATAGTCCATTCCATATTTGGAGCCTTCACGGCCAATACCGGACTCCTTAACTCCTCCAAACGGAGCAAGCACGGTTGATATCAATCCTTCATTGATACCTACCATTCCGCACTCAAGGGCCTCCGCAACCCGCCAGCACCGTGAGATATCTTTACTATAGAAATAGGAAGCCAGGCCAAACTCAGTGTTGTTCGCCATTGCTAATACTTCTTCTTCCGTACTGAACCGAAACACCGGTGCCACCGGTCCAAAGATTTCTTCGTTAGCAAGTATCATATCACTATTGGCCCCGGCGAGCACTGTGGGCTGAAAGAACAGTCCTTCAAGTGCCTCGCCACCCTGCTTTACTACGGCACCTTTAGTAATGGCATCCTGAACATGCTGTTTAACCTTATCAATCCCTTTCTGATTAATCAGGGGACCCACCTGCACGTCTTTATCCATCCCGTTACCAACCTTTAATGCAGCAACGGCAGTGGAGAATTTACTTACAAACTCATCATAAATTCCGTCTTGCGCATAAATCCTGTTGACGCAAACACAGGTTTGTCCGCTATTCCTGAATTTGGAAATGATAGCTCCATTTACGGCAGCATCTATATCCGCGTCATCGAACACAATAAACGGAGCATTGCCACCCAATTCGAGGGACAGTTTTTTTAGTGTGGATGCGCATTGTTTCATAAGGATCTTACCAACGGGTGTTGAACCGGTGAAAGATATTTTCCTGACTTTTTTATTTTCACAAAACTCTTTTCCTATTTCGCTGCTGTTTGTCGTGGTAATTGTATTGTAAACACCGGGAGGAAACCCGGCTTTTTCTGCGAGGTATGCGATGGCAAGGCCTGTAAGTGGGGTTTCTGATGGCGGTTTAACAATCACGGGACTACCGGCAGCCAGGGCGGGGCCTACCTTCCGGGTGATCATGGCTAAAGGAAAATTCCATGGTGTGAGTGCAGCCACCACACCAATGGATTGTTTTATCACTACCAGTCTCCTGTCTTTAGTATGTGCTGGAATTACATCTCCATAGGTCCGTTTTGCTTCCTCAGCAAACCATTCAACAAACGACGCACCATAATCTACTTCTCCCAGGCTTTCACTTAACACTTTGCCACATTCCAGCGTCATGATGGTCGCTAGTTCTTTTTTGTTTTCAAGGATCAATGCATACCATCGCTTCAGTAAGTCTGCGCGCTGCCCGGCAGTAAGATCACGGTATGCCGGCCATGCATTGTTAGCTGCATCGATTGCTTTACGAACATCATCAACATTCATGTCGGGGATAGAGGCCACCAGTTCCCCCGTTGCCGGATTGGTTACATCGAATTTTTTTCCTGTCTCAGCGTCAACCCATTTCCCGTTCACAAAACATTTGGTCTTTATAAGGCCGGGGATGTCGGTTTTTTTCTCTTTTGAATAAGTATTGAAATCAAATACCGTCATAACATTTATAATTGAAATTGATAGAAACCATTGCGACTATTGTTACTCCTCTTGCCAGAATTTATTATTGGAATGAAACAGTACGCTAATTGAATGTGATGATCTGGCGAATAGCGTCTCCCTTTGCAAGCCTTTCGAAGCCTGTATTGATATCAGTAAGAGGCAGCAGGTGTGTTAATAATTTTTCAACCGGCAACCTTCCTGACTGGTAAAGCCTGATATAAGCCGGGATATCCCTGGCAGGGATACAACTACCAATATAAGAACCCTGTAATGTTCTTTCTTCAGCAACGAGTTTCACCGGCGATAGCTGTAGCCTTTTGTCAGGATGGGGAAGGCCCGCCGTAATCGTTTTGCCGCCTCTTGCCGTGGCATTGTAGGTAAATTCCAATGCAGCCACCACGCCTGCAAATTCAAACCCCATATCTACTCCTCCGTGGGTAATATCCCTCACTTTCTCGAGAGCATTTGCATCTGAGGGATCAATTATTTCATGAGCCCCAAGTTCCAGTGCTTTGCTGAGCTTCTCCTTGTTTACATCTGCAACTATGATTTTACTTGCACCGCCGGCGATGGCACCCAATAACGCAGCAAAGCCCACTCCTCCCAGGCCGGTTATCAGCACTGTTTGGCCAAGCATCAACTTACCTGTATTGATCACGGCCCCCACTCCAGTCATCACGGCGCAGCCAAATAATGCAGCCGTAGTGAACGGAAGCGTTTTGTCGATGCGTACAACAGACTTAGTTGACACCACCGAATATTCGGCAAACCCCGAAACACCCATATGATGATGAATGTAGTTGTCGTGCCGGTCCCTTAAACGGCTATACCCGCTTAACAACAGACCTTTGTTATTCGCTGCAACACCATTTTCACACAATGCAGGTCGCGCTGTGATGCAAGGCATGCAATGACCACAGACAGGCACAAACGAAAACACGACATGATCACCCACTGCCAGGTGCTCCACTTCCGGCCCAAGTTCAACTATCTCTCCCGCTGCTTCGTGACCTAACACCATCGGCACCTGCCGGGGACGGTTACCATCAATTACCGATAAGTCGGAATGACAAAGACCGGCGGCATGTATTTTTACCAGGACTTCATCTTTTCCAGGCTTCTGCAATTCTACTTCTTCAATTACCAGGGGCTTCGAGTGATCATAGGGACGTTCTGATCCCATAGCATGTAATACTGCCGCTTTTATTCTCATAATTTGATTGTTCGGTTTTCTTCTTTGATAAATTTTTCGATATTCGTGCAAAGCTTTTCTACCAATATGGTCCTGGATTCAAGACTTGCCCAGGTTACGTGTGGCATCAGTACAATTTTTTCAGTATTATCAACTTTCAGAAGCGGATTTTCAGGCAGGATCGGCTCACGCGTAAAAACGTCAATTCCGGCGCCGGCAATTAATCCCTCGTTAAGTGCTATTGCCAGGTCAGCTTCATTTACAATACCACCTCGTCCCGCATTCAGAAGAATAGCAGATCTTTTCATCACCTTCAATCTATCATAATCAAGCAGATTTTCGGTGTCTGTATTTAAGGGAGCATGAACGGAAACAACATCAGAGGTCCGTAACACCTCTTCCAGTTCCAACTGCAGATAGGGTTGTTGATTATTTTTTCCGGAAGCAGAATAATATACTACTTCAGCCCCAAATGCTACTGCGATCTTAGCCACCTGTCTGCCAATATTGCCCATCCCTATTATCCCAAACCGCTTGCCGGTCAGCTCCCAGAAAGTACGGCCGAAATGTGTAAAAATGGTACTTTGTGAATAGGACCCTTCTTTGACATAATTATCGAAATAGCTTATCTTATGAAGAATGTGTAACAACATGGCAAACGTACCCTGTGCAACACTGTTAGTAGAATAATCAGACACATTACATACCTGGATACCGCGGTTCATAGCAGCAGTCTTATCGATATTATTCATGCCGGTAGCGGCAACGCAGATCAATTTCAGATTTTCAGCACCCGTTATCGTCTCCTCATTTATTACTACTTTATTTGTAATGACTATATCGGCATCTTTTATTCGCTCTAATGTTTCATCCTGCGATGTATTCTGGTAACAGGTTAGATGTCCAAACTGATCCAGCAAATGAATATTGGGAATAATTCCGACAGTATCTGTATCAAGAAAAACTATTTCCATGTTAACTTTTGATTTAACAAAGTGATGGTCGCCCGCTAAGAATTGCTTTTCCTGATTTTGATAACAACTTTTTTTACCGTAGTGGATCTTTCGGCTTTCAATCCGGGCTGATGTGCATCCCGGGGAGAAACTATAAATATATTACTACTGTCCAGAGTGTGGAACTTTCCAGTGGACGTATAGAAGGCGATGTCTTTCTCCTGATCATATACTTTGGCGATAGTGCCCGAGTTGACCGGTGCAATTCCTATGTTCTCATTGCCTGTTACAACAAAATGGATGTCGAAGTATTTTTGATGCGCTTCCCAGCGAGACTGATTGAGCTCCTTAGTGGGGCCTTCCGAGATCAGCGCATATACGCTATCTCCTTCAATCGCGTACCTGCCGGGTTTTATGTTGGAAAAGTCAGTTTCGCGGAGATAAGAAAAGGCCCGGTCCCATAAGGCTTTATTAGCCTGGTACTCTTTAGCAAATTCCTCTTTGTTTACTGACTCATGCGGCGCTCTGGGTAAACCGTTCAGCCAATCATGCTTTTTGTACCAACTGTTGATTTCCCTGGCTGATGTGAGCTTGGATTGTGCGAAGGAACGATAGGGAACTAAACCGTTCAACAATATCATTAATATAATTGCGCTGCTTAATTTTTTCATTGCTGTTAATCAAATTGATTGAATGACGATTAGGATATTGCACGCTATTTGCTCGCAGTAGCTGGAGATACGGCCTTATGAGCGCGGCCAATACCGAATTGATCACCAATTCGTACTGCTTTTCCGCCGCTCATTTGAACTTCTAACATTTTTTCGCTTGCCACGCTGTTATTGAATTCATCTTTTAAGGTATAAAGAATTTCACGGGTCTTTACGTCTATGACTTCTCCGCTGGAAGGATAGGCATATTTGCCATCAAGACTGAATGTTACCCATCCTGGCATATCCTGGAGGGGAATGGTGGTTAGTTGCTGATATGGCGAAACCGCACTAAAAATATGGAGACGCATATTAAAACCGTCGCATACCCATACTTCTTTTTCATCAGGGGTAAGGCCAATTCCGTGGCTTGGGTTGCCATGCCGCCTTACCGGGCCAGGGCTCCAGCCTTCGATGGCGATCCGGGCCAGTTTTTTTCCGGTTTTCAAATCACCAACCTCAAATCCAAGCAGGCTATCCACGGTTACAAAAGCCAGGGTCTCATCGCTGTTAATCGTAAATGGCCGGATGCCATTACCAAATGGACCGACCTTTTTTACGACGGTATGTGTTTTTGTTTCAGCTACATGCAGCAGCGGGGAGCCAATATCACCCATATAAACATAATCTCCTGATGGACCGTACACTGTATTGTGTGCCCTCTTTACTACCGGAACTTTAGGCGCAATGATGTCACCTGTTTCACAATCAACTACATTCCAGAACGTTTTTTCCAGTGAAGGCAGGTACATAATTTTGCCATCGGGAGAAATCGACATTCTATCTGCACCACCTTCGTATCTTTTCTCCCATATTATCTTTTCACTAGTCAGATCGATACGTTGAACCTTGTCAAGTGTGCTGACATAAATACTATTGAGGGATACGCTCACCGCCACCCCCTTTACATTTGATGGCTTGCCGTCCTCCCGCAGACCCTGGGTCTTTATGCGTTTAACAAAACGATGATTGTTTAAAATGTCAAACACGAGTATGCCATGCCCACCATAACCGAGGTAGTTTCTTATACCCGGTACAGCTACATACAAATAGCGGTTTGATTTTCCATTGGGTGAAGCCGGTTTTTTGGGTAATGACTGCCCATAAACATCTGCGTTACCGGCGATAACCGCCACTAAGAGAAAAATAAATATGTTTACCTTAAATATCCTTTTCATAATAATAATTTACAATATTGGTATATAGTGCCATTTAGGTTGTTAGCGATTAGTTATATCCGGGATTCTGTGAAAGAATGGCAGGATCATTTATAATTTGTATCTGGCTTAGAGGTATCGGATACACGGTCATGTAAGCCTTCATTCCGTAAGGCGCCATCTCCGTCAGTGCCTTTCCTGTGCGTAACAAATCAAACCAGCGATGGCCTTCAAATGATAGTTCCAGTCTGCGCTCAAGTTCTATCGCGTTACGGGTGTCAGCCTGCGACAACGCTGAATATCCGGCTAATCCGGCCCTTACCCTCACCTTGTTAAGATTAACGATCGCATCGGTAATTTTGCCATTTTCATTTAGTGCTTCTGCATACATCAGTAATGCATCGGCATAGCGTGTTACTTTCCAATTGGCCCTGCTATCGCAGTTTCCGAGTAAGCGGACCATATATTTTTTTGTAAATGTCTGCACATCGTTTGAAGTAGGGATCAATTTATGATAAACGCCAGATCCATCGGTAAAGCCGTCTGCTGCAGTTATATCTTTTCTTTTATCCCCGACAGGAAAGAGATTAAATAAAGATCGTGGCGGGTTATTATTTCCGTTTTGACCACCTGTTACACCATAAAAAGCAGCAAGCGGTGGATTTTTCGGTGAAAAGTTAGTCGTAAAACAATTGCCTTCCCCTATACCTTGTTCATATTCGATGTCAAATATATATTCGCTGTGATGTTCATCTTTGGTATAATCAAATAAATCATTGTAGTTTGGCAACAACGCGTAGCCCATAGTTGTAACTTCCTGCAGCACCGCTTCTGCCTTTGCAAAATCTTTGACCGTCAGGTACACTTTTCCAAGTATCGTTTTAGCCGCTCCCTTTGTTGCCCTCCCAACGTCGGCACCAGTGTATTTAAGGGGTAATGCGGCCCCGGCGTCCAGGAGATCTTTAATGATAACGTCCTGGAAAATAGTTGTAACAGCAACGCGGCCCGATTCGTAACCTTCTTCTATCGAAATGGCAGAAGTAACCACGGGTACATCACCAAATATGCGAACCAGATTGAAATAGGCCAGCGCTCTCAGAAATTTTGCTTCTGCAACATAAACATCCCTGTTAGGTATCGTTGCCAGATCCGTTTCGCCAATTTTAAACAGAAGCACATTGGCCCGGTTGATGATGCTGTAATGATTTCTCCAGCTGGAATTTATAACACCGTCATCATTATTTATGGTAAAGTTATCCATGGCAGCAGCCGTACCCTTCACCAGTTCGTCCCACGAGTCATTCCCGCGCATATCTCCATATAACCACATGTTCTGGTATTCTGCCTGCAGATTTCCGTAGATTCCTATTACTGCATCTTTAAAATTTTTATCTGTTTTGTACAATGCGTCGGTGCTTACGGTTGAAATCGGTTCACGTTCAATGAAGCTTTTGCTACATGCTGCAATTAAAAAAAGTAGCTGTATCGTGAAGATTATTACAATTATCTTTCTCATATCTGAATGTTATAATAATTAAATTAGAAGGTAAGATTTAAACCAAACACGATGCTCTTTTGCATTGGGTAATCATAGTTTGAAACACCAGGCGTAAGAGGGTTATTACTTCTGCTGACATCTGGATTGAACCCAATATAATCGGTCACCAGAAAGGGATTGTTCGCAGTTACATAAACTCTGGCCGAATTTATTTTTGCTTTGGTTATGATACCAGGCGGAAACACATAACTGAATGTTATATTGTTAATGCGCAGGTAAGAAGCATTGTCGAGCCACAACGTGCTATATTCACCTCTCCAGTTACCGGTAGGCGTATCATTTGGCCGGGGTGCCCAGCCATTACCGGTTTCAGTTTCTGATTTCCAGTAATTATTCATTATCGATAATTGCCGGAAACGCGCGCGGTTATTGGTAGACTGCGATCTTTCGAGTGCCAGTACTTCATTTCCTTTGGTTCCCTGAAGACTAACACTCAGACTCATGTTTTTGTATGAAAAGTTGTTGGTCATACCATAATAAAAATCCGGATAAGGTGAGCCAATGATTGTCTTATCGAGGCTGTTTATGATACCATCAGGTTTACCATCCGGTCCACTGATATCTTTAAATCGGACATCCCCAACCCGTGAAGCATCACGGGCTCCCGGATTGAAGATTGGGCCATTTGCAAGTTCCGCCTGGTTGTTAAAGATCCCGTCGCCGACCCAACCAAAAAACATCCCTACCGGCTGACCAATCATCGTAATATTGCCACCATTGATTATGGGGTCACCAGAAGGACCTAGTTTTATTACTTCACCTCTGATTGTGGATAAATTAAAATCAGTTGTCCATTTAAATTTTCCATCAGTGTTTATTGTATTGAGAACAAATTCCCAACCGGTATTCTTGACTTCGCCTATATTTTTCAAAGCAGTGTTGAAGCCCAGCATAGCGGGCACATTCACATTCAACAGGAGGTCATAATTATTTGACTGAAAATGATCAACCGTAAACCCTATCCTTCCTTTAAGAATTCTCAGGTCTATACCTCCGTTAAATGATTTTTGCTTTTCCCAGGTCAGTGATGGATTTGCCAGGCGACCTGGTGCGTAACCACCGATTGCAGTACCACCGAGGGTATATTTATCATAGTTTACCGTCGCATACTGGTCGTAGTTGCCAATATTATTATTTCCGGTTTCCCCATAGCTGACCCTGAATTTAAGATCATCGATAAAAGTGAATCGCTCCATGAAAATTTCGTCCGATATTCTCCACGCCAGTGCCGCAGATGGAAAAATACCATACTTGTTATCGCCACCAAAACGCGAGGAACCGTCTGTGCGAATCGAGGCAGTGACATAATACTTACCGTCGTAATTATAGTTTATTCTGCCGAGGTAAGATAGCAGCGACCACTCGTAGATGTCTGATGACCCCGAGGTAATGATCCCACTCACGGCGCTCAGGGTTGGAACGAGGTTGTTGGGAAATTTATCGCTTGAAATTATGTTCGATTCAAATGTTTCTTCTTGTGAAGTGAAACCAGCTAATCCGGAAATGGAATGTTTGCCGAATATCTTGTTATAAGAAACCGTGGTTTCTGTGAGCCAGTTCAATAACATGGACGCGTTGTCGATTCCGATGGCAGGATTGTTGTTAAACGCAGGAAGCATTGGCTTGAAACGCATTCCTTTGATGTTCATCATGTTTACTCCCAGTAATACATTGAGCTTTAACGCCGGAGTAAAAGCATACTCTGCGCTTATATTACCCAGAAAGCCAGTCTGCTTTTGCCGGCCAATTACTTCCCGTGCAAGTGCGAGCGGATTCTGAGTAGATACAACCGCATCCAGCCCATCACCAAAAGGAAAATACGATCCGTCAGGATTCGTTAATGAATAATACTGTGGTATCTGGATCGCATTGTAAATGATATCGGATCCGCGGCCGCCATTGCTGCCAATTTCGTCTACCGAGGGCCCACCGATATTGGTCTTATCGGTATAGGAGGGATTAAAATTCATTTTCAGGGCCATTCGTTTACTCACCTTCACATCTATATTTGCGCGGGCGGAATATCTTTTATAGTTCGTATTAATGATAATACCATCCTGGTTGAGATATTCTCCTCCCAATGCATATTTCACATTCTCTGTGCCACCCCTGGCCGTCAACTGGTATTGTTGCATCGGAGCGGTTTGTGTCACTTCATCAAGGTGATTGGTAAAAATGTTGGTTGTACCTGGATTGGTTGGTATCTTCCCTTCCAGTATCTCCATGATTGTAATGGGAACAGCCTGTATCCAGGTAGTAGGATAGCCAGTAACCGGATTATTTTCATCAATATTCCGGTTCCTGATGCCATCAAGATAATGCTGAGCTTCTTCCATGGCCGTTTGGTATTCGGGTACCTTAGCAATTTTCTGAAATCCGAAATAAGTATCGAATCCAAAAACGGCTTTTCCTGATTTGCCTCTTTTTGTATTGACAATTATAACCCCGTTTGATCCCCTCGAACCATAAATTGCCGTTGCTGAAGCGTCCTTGAGTACGTCAATGTTCTCAATATCATTTGGGTTGATCGCCTGGATACTTGCCATGGGCACACCGTCTACCACATACAGCGGATCGCTGCCTGCGGATATACTTCCTACGCCCCTGATCCTGATTTGCGGGGGTGAACCCGGCTCGCCGGAACTTGGTTTCACATGCACGCCAGCTACTTTTCCAAGCAATGCCTGGTCAACCCGGGTTAAAGCAAGATCCTTTATACTTTCAGCTGACACGGATGAAACAGAACCTGTAAGGTCTTTTCGTTTTTGAGATCCATACCCTACAACTACCACATCATTTAATGTTTCTGAAGTAGATTTCATTTGCACCACCAGTGATAAAGTAATCTGCTCTCTTATATTATAACCAGATAATGTCTGCGCTTCGTAACCCACTGCAGAAAAACTGAAACTGTAAGGGCCGCCGGCCGGTAAACCGGAGAAAATAAAAGTACCGGAACTGTCAGTAGATGTTCCGGAAGTAAAATTCGTATTAGTGTTCCGGAGAACTACCGAAACTCCCGACAGTGGGGCACTACTACTATTACTTACGATACCTTTCACCAGGCTCTGCTTTACCTGGGAGAATAAATTGGTTATGCTGCCGACAGATAAGATAACAAAGAAAATGCAGAACGATATTCGTCTGTTGAATTGTGTAAAACTCATATAGCAATTGTTTTGGTGTTGCTTGAATCGTTAGATATACTTTTTAACAAGGGTCGTAAAATTACAGGCATGGCATGGCCCGTTTATATGATTTAAACTTAAAAACATTATACAAATAAGACAGGTACGGAAGGTGCATAGCAACACACTCAGCCTGGCAGTCCAGGTAAGTAAATGCTCTCGAAAAAGGTAATATTATTCTTTGGTGATCAGGTACTCGTTATGCTGCTTGGTAAGTTTCAGATTGTTGATTTTTATTATCTGCTTTAACACTTTTTCCAGAGAGTCTGATTTATTAAAGGTTCCGATAAAATACATTCTTGATACATCATCTTTGGAATAAGTGATCCGGGCATTGTACATATTTGCCAGCTGATCGAACACGTCACTTAGTGGCTGATTGTTAAACATGAACCAGGAAGCGCTACCATACTTAGGTATTGCAGGATCTTCGGTCACTGGCATTGGCATTGGCACTGAACTGAATATTGAATCCGCTTTTACTGGCATTTTGGTGATGAACACAGAAACTCTCACTGCGCCGCTGGGTTTACTGTAAACCAGTTGGTCGCCCGGAACCAAATAATAATCCCTGTTATTCGATTGATCTTTTTTATTCGTCTGACCTTTGCCGCCAAGTCTTTTTACGACCACTTTACCTTCATATAACTTCACGGTAACATCATGCGAATCTTCAAAAGCGGTGACAATAAAGCGGGTACCCAATGCCGTGGTAGAAATATCACCACTAAAAACAGTAAACGGGCTCGACTCATTTTTTGCAACAATAAATTCACCTTTCCCTGACAAATGCACGTCGCGTTTGTTTTCCTGAAACGGCTCGTAGTAGCTAAGCTTGCTGTTGCCAGACAGCAATACCTTTGTTCCATCATTCAATAAGAACTCCTTAAGAATATTAGTGTTATTGGTAAGTTGGCGAAGTACTGGTGCAATAACAACATGACTTTCATTGTTATTAATCGAAACAGCATGAGCCACAGGCTTTTCGTTGCCAAGCAAACTCCAGCCAAGTACAAACACCAATACAATACAGGCAGCAACAGCTGCCATTGCAATAGCTTTATAGATACTGGTTTTGCGTTTAAGTTGCACAACCTTGATAACGCCATTTCCATAGCCTTCAGCTTCATCAGATGCAGCTGGTACTTGTTCTTTGCATTGCCGGCCCCTTTCAAATAACTTCCACTCCTGATCTTCATTTATCTTGTCAGCAATATCTCCCAGTCTGACCAGGCTTAATATCTGTTTCAATTTTAAAAGCTGAAGCCTGTTATTTTCACTGGCGCTTACCCACTCTTCTACAAGTGCTTCATCAATCTCATCCAATTCATTTAAGAGGTAGGAAATCAATAAATCATCAAATTGTTCTTTGCCTTCCATTATGTTAATGTTATACGATTAAAACGGAGTATTTCCCTACAAGGACAAAAAATATTTTTTCTGACATTCGGAATTTGTCTAGTCCAGGGAGAAGATAAGCCAGATGGTTAAGATATTAGCCAGCTTTATCTTCAGCCTATGCAATGCACGGCTCATCTGGGTGTCTACGGTCTTAACGGATATGTTTAGCAATACGGCAATTTGCGCGTACTTCAATCCCTCATACCGGCTAAGGGTAAAGACTTTACGCATTTGAGCAGGCATTTCTGCAACAGCTTTGTCTATGGCTTCTTTGAGTAATTTTACTTCAGCAAGGTTTGAATCCTGAAGACCAATATGCTGGGAGGCATGTTGCCTCACATATCTTTCATGTTGTTGTTTAATCTTTTTATGTTTGATGAGATCAAGGCAGGTATTATTGACAATCTTATATAAATAGGGTTTGACAGGAATATCCGGCGCAAGTGAAGAGCGGTTTTCCCAAAGCTTGATAAATGTTGTATGAACTACTTCCCTCGCTGATTCCAGGTCAAAATAGTATTTAAACTGGCAGTAAGCGCATAAAACCGTAAAATGGGATTTAAACAGGATCTGAAAGGCAGCATTATCATATTGAATTTGGTATGACGATGGCTCTTCAGGAGTTTTGTCATACAACCGGTCTACTGGCATACTCAATCGTTTAAAATTTGATCAGCAACTTAATATATCTTAAATGTAAACAATTCCCTAAGTAAGAAACGTAATACTTTTTAGTACTTATGCGATTTATGAGATAAATTCATTCACTTGGTGTTTCCTGTTTTATCACTTGCAATAAACGCTTTTACCTAAATTGTACAAATAAATTGCCTTTGTTCAGACAGACATTCAAACCATATTACTTAATGCGAAAGTTATTTTGTAGTAAAATTTACTGGAGTAGCAGGCTTCATAGTTTTCCTCCGCTCACATTTGTGCTGCCGGGTCTGCTATTTTATTGCACCGACAGGTTAACAACCTCTGCAATCCATAAAGTTAATAAAGACGGTTCGAAAAATAGCCTTGTTTTCGTTTCCGCCAAATCAATTTCTGACAGATCACTTGTTCGCACCTCAATTGTGGACACATCAATTACGGAAAGATCAATTGTGGACACATCAATTGCGGAGGGTCGTTTGCTTCTTAGCGCCAGCGATTGTTATTCATGCCATGCAGATCATAAAACACTTACTGCGCCCAGTTATAATGATATTGCTGAAAGATATAAAAACGACACCGATGCTGTAAATAATTTGGCTGCGAAAGTAATCAAAGGCAGTAAAGGGGTTTGGGGTGAAACGGTGATGCCTGCTCACCCCGAATTACTGGAGGAAGATTCCAAAAAGATGATACGATACATTCTTCACTTGCAAAAAATGCGGTCGGTCCAGTCGCCATCGAAGCGTAATTAAAATTGACAGTCAGAACCTATTCTCAACTAGCCTGGCGAACAGGAAAAATAACTCAGCATCTTAATTACCGCTCATGTCCCAGGTAGTGGATGGTGTACCACCGATCATGATGCCGGCACTTCCCTTTAAAGTTTGTTTAATAAAGTCTCTTCTTTCTGCCATATGGCGTTAATTTAAAAAAGCAATTTTGTAGAAGCTTTGGTGAACCGTTGAATATTCAAAATAATGCAATCGCGGTTCGAAAAGGGAGATTAAGAAACCGCGATCGATTGCGTAAATGATAAACGCTTCTGTAGTAGTCGCCAGACCTGGGAGGACTTCAAGAGTATGGAGATCACATTGAGATTGTGCCTGGTTATAAATACATGTAAAAATTAAAACAGATATTATTTCTTAATTAATTACAGAATTGAATTACTATAGTTACAGATTTGAGTTACTAAAACTATTGATTCTCCCGGATATGAGTGATCAATCCGGGCAATCCTTTCCAATAAACATGACCATAACCATTGAGCTCATGATAAACAGCACCAGGTAGTTCAGCGGCGTATCTTTCAGCATGGTGCGGGGAAACAATCTCATCATCTTTGCTATGATAAATATTAATAGAAGGAATCGGAGGTAAATTTTCAGCGAAGTCTTCTGTCAATTGGAATTCATCAACCTCCCAGTCTTCGAGTCCCCAAAAAGGAACTGCGACCAGGTACAAAGATTTGATTCGCTGAGGAGGTTTTTCTTCAGACAGAAATTTCAACAAAACAGATCCGCCCAGGGAATGACCGATCAGGATCATATCATCATCCATGATCTTAAAAATTTCTTTCAAAAATAATTTCCACGATTTATAATCCGGATCTTCCGGGTGTGGCATTATCGGAGCGATGATTTGATAGTCAGTCGAAAGATTATCCTTAATATACTTTATTAATTTAGCGCTGCCTTCCTCATCATGCTGAGGACCGGCGCTGTGGAGAAATAAGACCTTAGGTCTCTTGTCTTCTATCATGATCACGAGTTTTGAGTGGTAAGTGGTGAGTTGTGAGTTGTGAGTGGAGTTGTTGAGTTATTTGAAATATAAAAGCATTCTTTTTCAAATCTATTTTTTTATTTCAATCACTCCACTCACAACTCACCACTCACAACTCACCACTGTTTTTACTGCTGCTCTGCCAGCTCTTTAAGTTTCGCAAGCCCGTCATTGTAGTCCTTACCAAGCATATCGTCGAAATTCATAAAAAGCAACATCGCGTTCTTCGGATAAGCATACTTCGAATCAAAACCCCAGACTGTTTTTGTTGATGTTCCAACAGGTGTTAAAACCATAAAAGCCTCTGCCTCACCTTCGAAAGGTTCTATGAAGTTAAGATGTGATTCAACCCTTCTTGGCTCTTCAAGTTTTGTCATGGTCTGGCGACCGCTGCCCACTTCACTATTTCCTTTCCAGGAATATACAGAGCCAACAGTTCCATCCTGGCCTTCATAAACCAGAGTCACGTTTGGATCTTTTTTGATAAATGGACTCCATTTGGTATGATTTCTAAAATTTGCAACCAATGGCCAGATCTTTTCCGGCGGAGTATTTATCGTGATTTCTCTTTCAAGATGAACTGTTTTTGGAGCGAAGATCGCGGCGACAAGTATTAAAACTATTATTCCTAATACTATGAGCCCTATAATTTTAAGAACTTTCATGGCAAGATTTTTTGGGTTAATTTTTTTGGAGGGTTTTTTGTATACAATCAAAAGTTAGTGAATATTTTCGTGATAAAATATCATGGCAGACATTCTTCATCCTATCCTGGTAGTTACAACAATCGCTACAGCATTAATTGCCGGATTATTTTATAGCTGGGCCTGTGGTATTGTCCAGGGACTCGGCAAGTTGAAGGACAAAGATTACCTCCAGGCGATGCAATCTATCAACCGCGAGATTCAACGACCGTTATTTCTTGTTTTTTTTGTGGGCACAGTATTGTTATTACCTGTAACTACCTGGCTTAGTTATAGAGCTGAACAACAATCCACCTTCAGCTGGCTTTTAATGGCCTCTATATTATACATAGCAGGTGTGTTTGGAGTGACAATAGCAGGAAACGTTCCATTAAATAACATGCTTGATCGCGTTAAGTTAACAGATAGCTCACCGGAATCAATAACAAACCTCAGGGCTGCTTTTGAATCAAAATGGAATTTCCTCAACCGGGTCAGGACCATTTGTGCGGTGGCGGCTCTGGTTTGCGCGGTCATTGCAATTACAAAACTAATCTAACCAACATTAGGTTAATCTATCCAACATTAAATTAATCAAACCAACATTAAGAAGGAATCATCTCTAAACTTGTAGCAATTTCAACCCAGGTAAGTTAACGTTGTGATGTATATATACCCGCCCGCCCACTAAAAAAATAGGCCGTGATACAGGCAACAGCATAGAACAGGATATTATCTGATCCGAATAGTTCCACACCCATGATAGTGCAGGCAAGTGGTGTATTGGTAGCACCCGCAAAGACGGCTATGAAACCGATAGCCGCAAAAAGATCAACCGGCGCACCAAAGATCACCGCCAGTACATTTCCAAGGGTAGCACCAACAAAAAACAAAGGCGTCACTTCCCCGCCCTTAAAACCAAAACTTAAGGTGATAACAGTGAGCAACATTTTCCAGAACCAACTAAGATAACCGGCCCCTCCAGGTTGAAAGGCTGAGAGGATGCTCACACTTCCAGGTGCAGGATTTGAAACGCCCAGGCCCAGGAAATCAAAACTACCAACCAGGTAGCTGATGCCAATGACAAGGCTGCCTCCAACCACCGGTCTTAACCATTTATTTGGTATGATAAACCTCGCCAGGGACTTTGTAAAATGCGAAAGCCCGGTAAATAACCTGGAAGTATAACCGAAAATAATTGCGGCCATTATAACTTTTAGCAGTAAAAAAATATCTGTAGAGATCCATCGGATCGGTCCTGTACCCGCGGGGATAAAGCTTACGAAGTAAGAGGTATGATGGATTCCTGTTAAGCGACAGGTGAGATCTCCGGCTACCGATGAAATCAGGCAATAGAAGAATGCATTGTATTTAAGTTTACCAATAGTCAAGACCTCGATGGCAAAAACGGCACCCGCGAGTGGAGTTCCAAACACAGCCCCGAAGCCCGCGGCAATCCCACTCATCAGCAATAGTGATCTCTGATCGGGACTCAACGAAAACATCCTTGAAAAATATGCGGCAACGCCTCCGCCCATCTGAATGGCTGTTCCTTCGCGACCTGCAGAACCACCAAACAAATGTGTAATCAATGTGGTAATAAGAATCAGCGGTGTTATCCTGGCAGGCACGCCCGCTCCGGGTTTATGGATCTCATCGATGATCAGATCATTACCTGCTGATGCATTTTTACCTGCGATCTCATATAGCCATGTAATCAGGATACCCGCAAACGGGAGTAAATAGATTAACCAATTATTTGAAAATCTGAAAGATGTTACCCATTCAAGCAGCCAGAGGAATAGAGCCACCAATAAACCGGTTATAATAGATGATGGCAACAGAAAATATAAACTGCTGACAAAGTCGCGTATTGAAGTTTTGATCATCTTGAATCGGCTCATCCTACAAATAAATTAGTTGACCTCCAGTAGTTACCTCCAGGCCATGTTTGTATTTGCAGGCGCCATCAGCCCGTTCGTGGACGGTTTACCAGGAAGACACCATTTCCTTTTGGATTACAAATATAACAGGAATTGTAAACGCCAACTATTCTTGATTTTTCTGCCCTTGGTTAGTTTGCAGCGCTTGGTCATCATTCCGGCACCATTGACCCGATTTCACTCTCCCACAACAAAAAAACACTCATTCTTTGTCTTGTTCGGTTTCACAATGTCGCAATAATCCAAATCCAAATATCCAATCCGAAAATCCAAATACGCAAATCCAACAAACCCATGGGACGATAGTTGTGGGCGGAAATTTTACAACATTTAATGGGAACCCTTGCGGAAACATAATTTGTTTAAAGGACGATGGATCTCTTTCAGAATGGAAAACTGGTACAGGCTTTAACGATAACATTATGCACTTTGCACTGCAGGAGTCTATCCCCGGAAAAAAACGAATACTGGTCGCCGGATTTTTTGATCAATATAAATCTTACGCACAGTAACTGCATTTTCGACCACGCGAAGGCTACACCTCTCATTTTCCAGGATAATAAAACCGGTGATTTCAGGCTGGTTAATCTAAGGAATGCGAAAGGATTGGTGAAATACGAAACTCTTGAGTTAAACCCGCAGCATGAAAAAATCAGCAGCTTCGTTCATGCATTAAATGGCGCCCCGACTGCAACGGCTTTACCGAATTTAACCAGTAAGGCCGTCAACACTCAGAGGTATCGTTTTCTCGTTCGTATATCATCAAAACTCCGGCCCGTTTCAATTGAAGATATCGCCTATTTCTATGCGGATAACCGGCTTAACTTTCTTACAACCTGGGAAGGTCAGCGATTTGTGATCAATCATTCGATGGAAGATCTTGTACGGCAACTGGCACCTGATCATTTCTTCAGAATCAGCAGGTCCTTTATCGTTTCCTATAAAAGTATTGACATGATTCAAATCCAGGATCGTAACCGGCTGAAAGTCATGCTGACACCCGCATTTAAATCAGAAGTATTTGTGAGCCGTGAAAAAGTAACAGAATTTAAGAGTTGGATTGGGGAATAGGGCGGTGAAATCCTAAATTTTGCATGCGTAAATTTTGCGCGAATGTTCACTATTACAAGTATTTCAACTTATTTTTGGCGCTACCAATCGGACAACAAGATAAAATTCAGTATACACAGGCTAAACCACCTGGTTTTGACTGATGTGTAAGTCGTTAATTATCAACTGCATACTTTCAAATAACCGTTTTGTCTAAATTGCCAAAACACTACATTACTGATGGTTACCTATCGACACGTGGTTCTCAATTGCTTAATTTAAACACATTCCCTCCGAACCATAAGCGTTAGCCATCAAATCAAATGTTACCCATTAAATTATAATCGATCTCCGTATATGAAAAAAATCCTTGTTACCGGTTCATCCGGATTAGTTGGCTCAGAAGTTTGTGTATATTTTGCTGAAAAGGGTTATGCTGTGCACGGAATTGATAACAACCAACGTGCAGTGTTTTTTGGACCACAGGGCGATACCCGTTGGAACCAGCAAAGGCTTCAAAAGAACCTGGGGAATTTCTCGCATCATGAACTTGACATACGTGACAGGCAGGGTATCCTTGATAAAATGAAAGAGATCCGTCCTGACGTAATCGTTCATACTGCTGCCCAGCCGAGCCATGACAGAGCAGCAGCAATTCCTTTCGACGATTTTGATACAAACGCTACTGGTACACTAAACATGCTTGAAGCAACCCGGCAATTTGTGAAAGACTCACCATTCATCCATATGAGCACCAATAAAGTTTATGGTGATGCTCCGAACAGAATAAAGTTAAAAGAATTGGAAAACAGATGGGATTATGATGACGATACCTATCGACATGGTATACCCGAGACCTTTACGATCGATCAGTCGAAGCACTCTTTATTTGGTGCTTCCAAAGTTGCAGGAGATGTAATGGTTCAGGAATACGGTCGCTATTTCGATATACCTACCTGTTGTTTGAGAGGTGGATGTTTGACCGGTCCAAATCACACCGGGGTAGAATTGCATGGTTTTCTTAGTTACCTCGTGAAATGTAACCTGGAAGGAAAAAAATATTTTGTTTATGGTTACAAAGGGAAACAGGTTAGAGACAACATTCACTCACTTGACATAGCAATGTTCATGGAAACTTTCATAAATGCTCCGCGCGTAGGCGAAGTTTACAATCTCGGTGGTGGCAAAGAAAATACCTGCTCAATCTTAGAGGCGTTTGCCATCACTGAAGGATTTACCGGCAAACCGCAGGTATACGAATACCTCGATAAAAACCGCCAGGGTGACCATATCTGTTATTACAGTGATTTGAGAAAAATGAAAGAACACTATCCACAGTGGGACATCACCGTCAGCTTGCCGGAAACGATCCGGCAGATTGTGGAAGCATGGCAAAAAAGAACTGCCTAAGGTAAGCTCAATAAAAACCGGAAGTTCTTGACACACCTGAATGGCCAAAAAATAATAATACTGAACGGATGAAATCTATATTGATAACAGGGGGTTGCGGTTTTGTTGGCTCTAACATGGCTGTCTTAATTAAAGAGGCGCATCCTTCATATGAAGTTATCTGCCTGGATAACCTGAAACGTCGCGGATCAGAGTTAAACCTTAAGCGGTTGAAGGCGGCAGGTATTCAGTTTGTGCATGGTGATATCAGGAATAAGGAGGATTTCGATGAGTTGGGCAAGGTTGACTTTCTGATTGAAGCAGCGGCGGAACCTTCTGTGCTCGCGGGGATAGATACGACGCCGGATTATCTTATAAATACCAATTTACTCGGCACCATAAATTGTTTAAATTTTGCCCTGAAGCGTAAGGCCGGCTTCATTTTCCTATCAACCAGCCGCATCTATCCGTATGCACTGATAGACCAGGCTAACTTCGAAGAAAATGAATCGAGATTTGTTCTGAGTGACAAACAAACCATTAGGGGTATATCAGCGAAAGGTATCACAACCGAATTTCCCTATGAAGGCGCCAGATCCTTGTATGGCGCGACAAAACTTTCATCCGAGCTGCTTGTAACAGAATATTGCGAGCTGCTTGGCCTGAACGCAGTCATAAACCGTTGCGGAGTAATAACGGGGCCATGGCAGATGGGGAAAGTTGATCAGGGTGTGATCGTGTTATGGATGGCGCGGCATTTTTGGAAAAAAGATCTTTCGTATAATGGCTATGGTGGAATGGGGAAGCAGGTACGTGATATCCTGCACATACATGATCTGTTCCGGCTGATTGATTGGGAAATGCATAATATGCCAGCGGTTAATGGTAAAGTATTTAACGTTGGCGGCGGTGTACCCTGCAGCATTTCGTTGAAAGAGTTAACGACAATATGTGAAGATTTGAGCGGCAATAAAATCAACATTGCACAGGTAACAGAAAACAGAAAAGCCGATCTACGCATTTACCTGACCGACAATTCGGAAGTGACTGGAAAAACCGGCTGGAGCCCGGATTATACGCCTGAAAAAATCATGAAGGAAATATATGAATGGATCAAAGAATACGAAGAGGAACTTAAGCCAATTTTGAGTTGATGATCAGAGCATATTCACAGGAAAATAACCTTACTTATCACGCAAACAATAAGACATGCTTAAATTATCGGTTGTTATACCGGCTCACAATGAAGAAAAATCCATCACGGCAACTGTGAAACAACTTTTTGAAACTTTGCAAAAGTACCGGATAGAACATGAGATAATTGTAGTGAATGACAATTCTAAAGACCACACTATTGCGGTGCTCGAAGAATTAAAAAAACAGGTACATACACTGGTTTACTATACAAATAATGGCCCTAATGGTTTTGGATTTGCCGTCAGGTACGGTTTGAAACGATTCACCGGTGATTGTGTTGCGGTGATGATGGCTGATCTTTCCGATGATCCGCTCGACCTGGTGAGGTTTTATCATCGGATGATTGAAGATAATGTTGACTGTGTATTCGGCTCAAGATTTATAAAAGGCGGTAAGTTGATCGATTATCCCTTGCATAAACTGGTGATCAACCGGATTGCGAACACCATTATACGGATGGTGATTGGCACCAGGTATAACGATGCGACAAATGCCTTCAAGCTTTATAAAAAAGAAACCATCGCCGGCATCGAACCCCTGATGTCGCCCCATTTCAACCTTACCATCGAATTATCATTGAAAAGTATTGTTCGCGGCTATAGCTATAGTGTTGTTCCGAACTCCTGGCGTAATCGCAAAGAAGGTGTTTCAAAACTTCATATCAAAGAAATGGGCAGCAGGTATTTCTTCATCCTGATGTATTGTTTCATTGAAAAGTTTTTTGCGAAAGGAGATTTCAAAAAAGCAAAGGGGGATGCCAGGGCGGAGGAAACGGAAGATCCTTTACCTGCTACCAATTTTCAGGAAATATCCTCAACTGAACCCTATACCCAATAAATATACTTCTATATGACTTGCAAAGTCCATTGTGAGAGACGCAAGTATGAGATGAACAAGTATGAGATAAGCAAGCAAATTGTCTGATAATTGAAGCTACCGGTCTTTACTAAACGATGAGTCCGTTTTGTTTCCATTTAGTTTAATAAACCATCCTTCGGGATTAATCGGAATAATTAATTGATCATTTTTAATGTTATTAATCTTTTGAGCTTCCGCTTTCCAGTGTTTATCTTGTAAATTTTCATTTCCCATTTGAAAAATTTCTAATCTCGCTAATAAAATAATCAGGTACCAGAAATATAAAAGGTAAAACGGAAAGTAATTTTTCCTGCCAAGGGAAACATAAAGAATACCGGACCATATCAACAGCACTGACGGAATCAAAAAATATCTTCCCACTATCATAGGTCTGTAAAAATCTTTGATCAGATCATATCCATACAAGTTGGCCACAATCAGACTCAATGCGGAAATAACCAGGAACAATACCCTGAAATCTTTTGTTTTTTGGAATTGCCTGAAGCTGGCATATATCCATGCTGCCATGAGTATCAACAGAACAGAAAATATCGCGTAATTAATTTGTGCGGTATATAATCTTAACAGGCCGGGCAGATTTGCCAGGTGTATGTAGACTACATAAGGTAGTTGCTGAAGCATGCCTGCCGGTCCCAGGTTATTCGGGATCCTGGTGGGTGTGGTTAGGACCGAAATCAACTGTATAACAGCAGTTGCTGCAAATACGATCAGTATAAGAGGATTTATTCTCCGGTCTTTGTGCCTCCATGAATTGAACAAAGCCAGCAGCGCGATCCCGGGAAGCAATACGATGTTGAAAGGCCCGGTTAAACCTACAATTAAAACAATTAACAAGTCCGGCAATAATTTTTTCTTATCCGGAGGGGAAATCAGGACAATGAAGGAAAGCACAGCCGTGTACCATTGCAGATTGGCCAGGTTGAGTACAATCTCACTTTTAATGGGGACAAATGTTAGTGCCAGGCACATCAGGAAACGGGCGTGCAGATCAAAACCCGTTCTTGTCCAGATATAAAAGAGTATAAACATAAATCCCAGCAGACTACAAATCATATAAGCAACCGGAGCGTAAGCATGGGGAACGAATAAATAGGTGAAATATGCTACGGTTCTGGGGATCAGGTGAAAATAGCCGGCGTATGATATTGTGAAGCTCCTGATGCCGGTATTATAAGCGTCCTGGAAAAATACACTGCCATCTTCCGCCCAGAACTGCGGATGCACCAGCGCAAACGGACTCCTGAGGGTTAGCATAGCAAAACTGATAAGTATTGCCATGAAAAACACAATACGGGAATTACGTTTATTGGGAATTGATTCGGGCGCTGTTTTGAATAGATTTGAAAGTGTATTCAACATCCGGTACGGTTTCGCTACAGTTGATAATTAGATTTTAAGCCGTCGGCAATATATTGATAAAAAGTAAACGATACAGCCCTGATTTAGTTGCCAGCCCCTACTTATTGCATTATACATACAAAATAAGGCGGTTATACCTATAACGCCATGTCATATAGAATATGGTCATATAGAAAATTGTACTTGAAATAATAATGTGGCTTCAAATTTGATTATTGCAAACTGATTACAGAGATGACCTGAAAAGGCAGTACAAAATGATTTACATTAATAAACAATCTATATGATTTTTTCGTTAAGAATTCATCGAAAACACTTGAGTTCTTAAACAAATATTTTTACTTTAAGATATTTCGCTTTACTTTTATAATATCAAGACCAATCAGGTCTCCTCAATTAATCCATCTTCCGATAAAACCACAGGTTACTTCTCATTATCGAAGAATCGCAGGCGCCACCTGCAGTTTTACTTTTTTCCATCTAACGAATTTTTTAGCCATGTGACCATGTAAGTGGGCGTGGCGGAGCCATGCCTGGAGGTAGAGAATAGCAGCAATTTTGTTCGTCACTCTATTATTAACTCTAAAAATTGATCTGTATGAGTGAAAAAAAATGGTACGCGATTTACACCAGGGCACGTTGTGAAAAGAAAGTTGCTGATTTGTTAAGTAAGAAAAACATAGAAAACTATTGTCCGTTAAATAAGGTGCAGCGTCAGTGGGCCGACCGCAAGAAGATCATACATGAACCGCTTTTCACATCATATGTTTTTGTCAGGCTCTCACAGGCAGAACATCTCCAGATGATTAAAACAGACGGCGTGGTAAGTTTTGTCTACTGGCTGGGGAAACCAGCGATTATTAAAGATTTGGAAATTGACATGATCAGGCGTTTCCTTGATGAATATACCAATGTTAAACTTGAGAAGACTTCTGTTAACATAAATGACATGGTTCGGATTATCAGTGGACCTTTAATGGAACATGCCGGCCAGGTTATAGCAGTAAAAAGCAAATCAGTAAAAATCATTCTTCCATCACTGGGGTATATGATGTCTGCTGAAGTAGAGCTCGACAAGGTTGAGCTCATTAGCGATAAGCTTCGCTTCTTTGTAGGCAACCAGGGAAAGCTCATCCTTGGATAATATACTTACTGACTAAATTGTCCCGGATAATCGTTCGATTTATCCATCTACCATTATTTTACACTTATCGATTTTAATAAATGACGGCGTGAGATCCGCCTTCATTTATAGCAGATATCTATTTTTTTCAGACACTAAATCAATAATGAATACACAAAAGTTTAAGTCATTCGGCGCTTTAATCACTTTTTTATTAATAGCAGTCATAATCACCTCGTGCGGCTCGTCAAAGAAAGTTAATAATGATTTTCTTTATTTTAAACAAGGCTCTGACACTACTACAACACCTGTTAAAAGAACACTCATTCAACCATTTGATTTATTGAGCATACAGGTCATTAGCCGAACTATGAACCAGGAACAGGCTGCAATATTTAATTTTCCTGCAACCAAAGATGCGGAGCAAGTGCCTGGGTACCAGGTTAGTGCCGCAGGAGAAGTCGAGATCCCGGTTATTGGTCCTGTTAAGGCTGATGGGCTCACTATTGAAGCACTACAGGCTTCAATTGCAGAAAAGCTAAATAATTATGTCAAGAATCCAGGGGTGCTGGTGCGGTTTCTCCAATTTGATATAAATGTTCTGGGGGAAGTTCATAATCCAGGTATTCAGAAATTCAAAACAGATAGAGTTACTGTGATAGATGCTATCAGTTCTGCAGGCGACCTGACTGACTACGGCAAACGAGACGATGTTGTAGTAATACGCGAACAATACGGTAAAAAAATTACCTATAAGCTTGACCTGAGAAACCGGCGACTATTCGAATCTCCTGTATACTACCTCCAGCCAAACGACATAGTTTACGTAAGTCCAACAAAAAACAAACTCAAAAATCTTGATGTCGATCCGGAAGCTCAGCGCAAAACCGGGCTGTTCTTTTCTATTGCTTCTATAATACTTTCTATTGGGTCGATTATCGTTTTTGCAGTAAACTAACTTGTTCACAGATCAGATAACTTATTATTATGCCGGGAAAAAATTCATTACTGTCAGGTGGAGACTCTGATAATTCTACCATAAGGGAACGTTTGACGAAGTTTCTTATCAAATGGCCATTATTCCTGTTTTTCCTTATTTTATGTATAGGATCAGGTTTTTTTTATAACCGCTATACTGTACCGAAATACTTGTCAAGTACCCAGATTCTCATCAAAGAAAATGAGGAAAACTCAGCAAATGCCACCGACATAATTGAAAATGCGGTGAAGGGAAAACGTGATGTTAATCTCAACAATGAAATCCTTTTAGTAAAATCCAAAACACTCCTGGAAGCCACCGTTGCTAAGAATAATTTCAATATCGCCTATTATAAAAAAGGTAATTTCCTGGATATAGAAATTGATCAGGATGCACAGTTTCAATTGAACACCGACAAAATAAGGGATACCGGGGCAACCATCGAAATGTACCTGAGAAACATTGATTCAAACGGCGGCGAAATCAGTTCATCAAAAAAGGAGAATGCGAAATTTGAAAAATTTGCCTGGAACAAACCCTTCAATTACAAAGGAAACAATATTGCTTTTTCAACTCCTGCTCCTTCCCTTCTTGCCGGAGGAGAATTTATTGTAAGATGGTATTCTGTGAAATCGATGGCAGATCATCTTGCCGAAAACCTGAGCGTAAAGCCGTTTGACAGCAAAACAAGTGTGCTTGAGCTCTCACTAAAAAGCGAAAATCTCCAAAGGGGTAAGGATGTATTAAATAAACTTGTTGAGGAATTAAATGCAAAAGATGAAGCTGACCGGGCAAAGCTTTCAAACACCACGGTTCACTTCATTGACGAAAGATTGATGGTTATTTCCAAAGAATTAAAAGGTGTGGAAGGAAATCTGGAAAATTACCAGGGTACTAACCAGATTGTAGATATGAAAGGACAGTCAACACAGTCACTTGACAATTCAAATACCGTATCCAAAACGATCAAAGATCTTTCAATTCAACAAGGAATTGTGAGGATGATAAGAGACTATTTTGCAAACCCCGCCAATGCAAATAAACTTGTTCCTTCTTCACTCGGCCTAAATGATGAAACACTTTCAAGCCTTATCACGAGGTATAATGACCTGCAATTAAAAAAAGAAAGAGAAGCGCCCTCTGTAGCGGAAAATAGCACTGTAATGCAGGATCTCAACACGCAGCTTGGTAATCTTAAAGGCAGCATCCTCGAAAGTCTGAATAGTGTTGGTCGCAATCTTAGTCTCCAGGAAAACAGTTTCCAGGAACAGAAATCACAATACAGTTCCCAGCTTTCTTCAATACCACACAATGAAAGAATACTCCAGGAAATAAAACGCAAACAAACTATTACTGAGGGTTTATACCTTTACCTTTTACAAAAGAGAGAAGAAGCCGCGATTGCAAGTACCGCAAAAAATGTTACTAATTATAAGCAAATAAACCTGGCAGATGGCATTGGACCTGTAGAGCCGAAAGCAACCAGTATATTTTTATACACCACTTTGCTGGCATTGTTCCTGAGTTTCGCAATCATCTATCTGCAGGATATCATGAACGATAAGATTAAGGATCATCGCGATATCAAAAGCAGAACTTCGCTTCATATCGCCGGTGATATCAATCATATTGCCAAGCGGAACAAACAAACTTTTGCCGTACTGGGACGCAATATGGCCAGTGAGCAATTCAGGCTGATCAGATCAAATATCTATTTCCTGCTGAATAATCTAAACGGCAAAGTTGTAATGATCACCTCTACAGAAAGTGGAGAAGGCAAATCTTTTATCAGCCTCAACCTGGCTGCGGTTTGTGCTATTCCTGGTAAAAAAATTGCACTGCTTGAATTTGATATTCGTAAGCCTGAATTGAGTAACATCTTTTCATTGGAGGACGATGAAGGTATCTCCGAATACTTATCAGGTGACATCGACGATTACGGCAGTATATACCGCAGTGTTGAAGACATTCCTGATCTGCATATTTACCCTTGTGGACAGATTCACGAAAATCCCGCCGATTTACTCTTGTCAGAAAGACTGCCCCATCTGATCAGAAGTCTCAGACATGATTACGACTATATATTTATTGATACCCCACCTGTTGGAATTGTTACGGATGGATTAATTCTTTCAAACCTTAGTGATTTAGTCTTGTATGTTATCAGGCAGCAAACTACCGGCAAAAAACAGCTGGAATTCCTGAATGATCTCGTGGCAAATAAATCACTGAGAAATGTTTCATTGCTTTTTAATGACATCAAATCAAAAGAAAAGAAAAGCTATAGTAAATATTATACTGAAAGTACAAAAAGGCCTGCTAGAAAAACATCAGGTGCGTTGAACACCAGGGTAGCATAATACAAATGAAGAAAGCCTTACATGAAAATTTCCATACTCATTCCAACCTGTGAACGTCCAAAATTATTTAGTGAATGCATCAATTCATGTCTTGTACAATCATTGATGCCAGACGAAATAATTGTTGGAGACGACTCAAAATCTGACTCAACATTTAATGCTATTGAAAGTATTGACTGGCCGCCTAATGTTACACTATTATATAATCGTAATAGCCCAGGGCTTGGGCAGGCGGCTAACGTAAATAATCTCTTCAATTTAGCAAATGGTGACAAGGTCCTCTTGATTCATGATGATGACATGTTACTCCCGAACACGTTAGAAACACTGGCAGGTTGTTTTGAAGCCGAACCATCGATTGACGTTGCATTTGGTAAGCAATATATCATGACTGATAACGGAGAAGTATCTTTAAGCCGATCCAGGTTCTACAATAAGTCATTTTACAGATCAAAAGAATACGAAGGACTTAACAAACTTACTTCGCTCGAAGCAGGGATGTCGCAGCAATTTCCAAATAATGCTTTTCTTATCAGGACAGAATTAGCAAGAGAACTGAGATATCGTAACATAAAAGATGCGTGCGATTTTGACTTCGGCCTGCGACTTGGGTTAACAGGTGCTAAAATGTATTTCAAGGACCATTATGTTGCTAAGTATCGTATCTCCGATGTATCTGTTTCTAAAAGTCAAACCAACGACAGCGCTTTATATGCTTTCAGAGAAATAGAAAAACTTCCGGTGCCGGCCAAATCATTAGGCATCAAATTGAAATGGTTGAAAGACCGGGCTGGAGTAGCTGTTGGACAATCTATATCTACTGAAAATTACGAAGCAGCATCACAACTGTTTTATAGCAAATATCATTTACCCAAAATCTTTACAATCGGCGGTATAAAAAGATTTATTCGTCTTTGTATACTTGGAATGCGCGCAGGAAAAACAGCAAACCAGAAAGTCGGATACTGATCTTAATCAAAAAGTGTAGATTTTTGAAAATTTTACGATTTTATAAATACCCTGGTTATTCACGACCACAGATCTCAAGATGGATTAAATTAATTAGTACTTTCTTACTGGGCCAAACTGTGGTTCAGGTATTACAATTACTGAGCGGTGTGTTACTTTTCAGATGGCTCACAATTGAGCAATACGCACAATACACGATGGCATTCGCTTTCCAGACAAGTGCACATATTCTTGTAGAATTTGGTTTCTCGGGAACAATTGTAGCCTTGGTTGGAGATAAAATTCATGACAAACAAAGGATCGGTTCATTAGTTAAAGCGGGACAGTATTATCGTAGAAGGCTTTATATAGGAATAAGCATAGCCTGTGTAATCATTTTTCCGTTACTCACATATAAGCAAAACTGGCCCTTTGTCACAAGCCTGCTTCTGCTTATTTCAATACTAACAAACCTTTTTTTTACAGGCTGGACATCCTATTACACACCGCCGCTAAGAATGCATCAAAAAATAAAGGAACTATATGCCCTGCAGATAAAAAGCGGGGTATTGCGATTGACGGTTCTATACCTTTTGAATATCATTTCAGTGTTAAACTCGTGGATAGCAGCAATGGTCGGCAGCATTCATACTTTTGTAACAGGTTATCTAACACGTAAAGCTGGCAAAGATTATATAGATCACAAGGCGGTTAACGATCAGCAAACCCGCACCGAAATGTTGAACCTGATCAAACCTATTACGCCGATTATCCTTTTTACAGCGTTCCAGGGCCAGATATTGGTTTTCCTTTCTTCCATATTTGGAGAGACTGAAGGGATCGCAGAAATCGGGGTGTTAAGCCGGATAGGACAAATGTATATGGTCTTCAGTATGGCCGGCGGAGTATTGATAGCGCCTTATATAGCACGTTTACCTAAAGAAAAGTTATTCAAAACATATTCGGCTATTATTGGAGGAGGATTATTGTTCTGTTTATCCATCATTCTTTTCGGTTATTATGTTCCTCAACCATTTTTGATTATCCTGGGGAATAAGTACGAACACCTTGCCCCCGAAATAGTATTGTTGCTCATTGCTTCAGGTATAAATCTGATGAACGGGATAATATGGGAGATGAACGAATCCCGAAAATGGATATATAGCTTTGATTCCATCTCGGTGATTGTAGGAACTATAGTGGTGCAGGCACTATGTATGTATTTTTTTAATCTTAAGCAAACCAGCCAGATTTTATGGTTGTCAATTATAACCAATCTCTTTGTTTTTCTCATAAGAATGCTAGTTGCGTCATATGGATTGATCACAAATTCCAGGAAAACGCAGGATCAAAAAGTTAATTAATTACCTGCGTTCGTAACCTGGATTAAAAAAACTCTTTTGATCCACTTTATATCCCGGGGAGGATCGGTTATAAGCAAAATATTGTTCAATGATTTATTTAGAACCAAATTACGGTCTTGCCAACAGAATGCGTGTAATAGCATCTGGCCTGGACCTTAAGGAATCCACCGGTCAGAGATTAACCATTGTCTGGCCAAAAACCTTTGAGCTCAATTGTGCCTTTAAGGATCTATTCCAGCCGATCAGCAACGTCAGATTCATTGAAAAACCATTTTATTTTCATCTTATTAAGGATAATGACCAAAGAACTGCCTGGTCAAGAAAAATGGCACTAATATCCAACAGCATTTTCCAAATAAATTTTTGTGTAAAGGAAGATGATGGTGAGAAGCTTATGAGGGGCGCATCCAAAGACGCATTCAGTACTGTTAAGAAATTCCAACATGTTTACATCAAAACATGCGGGGAGTTTACCAAAAACAACAGCCTGTATAGCGCATTTCAACCCGTTCGTGAACTGCAGGAAATAGTAAACCAAAGAACAAAGATCTTTTCAAAAAATACAATTGGCCTTCATATCCGGAGAACTGACCATGTAGATGCAATAGGCAACAGCCCGGTAGAACTATTTATAGATGTTGTGGAAAGAGAGTTCAGGAAGAATTCCGAAATCAACTTCTATTTGTCCACTGACGATCCGGAAACAGAGCAAAGGTTTAAAAATGAATTCGGTGATATTATCATCACATACAAAAAAGACTTTTCACGAAACTCACTCCAGGGAATGAAAGATGCTTTACTTGATATGTATTGTCTGTCGAGGACATCAAAAATATATGGCTCTTTCAATAGTTCGTTTTCAGACATTGCATCCAGGATTAATTCGATCCCATTGTTAATTATGACAGCAAATAAGGAAACCAGGAAATTTGAATTAACCCAACCATGAAAGTCGTTCGCAAAAATTTATTGGTTGTCGGCTCTACCCTCGGTTGCTATGGTGGCATGGAAGCCTTTATGATAACCATTGCCGAAGCAGCAGCTAAATGGCCGGAATTTGAGGTAAGATTATGTTTCAAACTGGTGAGTGGTCAAAGCCAGGAACAGAATCTTGTCAGGAACTCAACAGCAGCATGTAGCCAGGTCTTTTTTGTGAAAAGCAACTCAAAGCAATTATTCAGTCTTATAAAATGGGCAGATATACTACATGTTCAAAATACCCCGCCAGACGTTGTGTTTCCCGCAAAATTATTTTCTAAAAAAATATTTCTTACTGTTCACAACTGGAGAAGAAAAGATCTCGGTTTACATTCTTTCCTCTGGAAATACTCAGTGAAACTAGCTTACCGCAGATGGTTCAACTCCAGGTTTGTCTGGGACACCTGGGAACCTGGAAAAAAATCACTTCGCAGTGATGCATTCCCTACCGTGTCAAATCTTCCTGAGGGTTGGCATCCGCCTGAGTCGCGTAAAGGATTTTTATTTATAGGCAGATGGATCAACAATAAAGGAATTGAAGAAATCTTAAAGGCATATAAGCAGAATTCTTTTGATACTGAGCAATGGCCACTTACTATTCTCGGCGATGGTCCATTAAGACCGGTTGTTGAAGATCTGATCAAAGAATTAGGACTGACTAAAGTCATCATGCCTGGTTTTGTAGATATCAATACAAAGAAGCAGTATTTGTCTTCGGCCAAATGGCTATTGGCGCCGGCGAACACCAGGGAAGATCTTGGACTAACACCAATTGAAGCAAGAAGTGTTGGTGTTCCCTCTATTGTAACAAAAGATGGTGGATTACCTGAAGCAGGTGGGCCAAGTGCCCTGGTTGCAGAACCCGGCAATGTAAATGATCTTGCCAGGTGCATGAAAATTGCTGTTGAGATGAACGATAGCGATTATTTAATAAGGGCTAAGCTTGCTAAAAGTTCGCTTGCTGAATTTCTAAGACCAATCGAATTTTACCGACAGGCCTACAACAATTAAGTCATTTCAATATAAAGGCAATTCAAATCCTGGTTCCCTGATGAGTAAAATAATCCAACTCAAAATTGCCGGCTACACTTCAATCTTTTTGGATGCAGTGCGGCTCCTCGCTTCCTTATTGGTGGTCGCATTTCATGCAAGAGATCAATGGATCCCTTCGCAGGCAATAACACCCACAAATAACAGTATCGATTGGGCACATGCCGGGGTAATTATTTTTTTCGTGCTTTCTGGTTATGTTATTTCATATACAACGGGAATTAATAGCCGTGGTCCCCTGCAGTATAGCAAAGCAAGGTTAAGCAGGCTCACCTCGATGGTGCTGCCGGCACTTGTTATCACAGCGATTGTTGAAATAACAATAAGCCTGGTGTCGCCTGAATTGAAAGCAGAATACACCAGGGGAATTTCATGGCCGCGATATCTTATCTCATCTTTGTTTTTGAATGAAGCCGGGTTTATGTCTGCAGCCCCACCGGTAAACGGACCTTTATGGTCTTTAAGTTATGAATTCTGGTATTATGTGCTGTTTGGACTATTTATATTCGGAAAAAGCAACCTGAAATCTTTTGCTATTATAGTCGTCGCGGCCCTGGTTGCGGGACCGAAAATATTATTGATGATGCCAATATGGATCGCCGGATGCCTGGCATTCAAAAAACATATCAACTTTAAAAATTCAAAAACCGGTTGGCTGTTATCGGCTGCTTTGTTTGGTTGTACCATTCTCGCTATTGCGTTTGTGCCACGACTACCTGAAGCACTAGGCGGAAAGCCATTTTATTTTTCCAACCAGTTTTTAAGTGATTATATCATTGGGTTCTTTTTTGCATCAGCACTGATTGTTATGCCTTTTCATGTACCAGGTATCAGTGTAAAAGAATTTTCGACTAAGTTCAGAACCATAGCCGATCTTACTTTTCCGATTTACGTACTACATCACCCATTATTGATTTTATGGCGTGCCGTTGTTGGATATCATCCTGAGAGTAAAACTGAAATGGTATTTGCAATAGTGATGTCTACTGTTGTTGCCGCACTCATCGGAATCTGGCTAGAAAATCTAAGAGGTATATGGTCAAAACAAATAGACAAACTATTTGATGCTGCGAAAGGATTTTATACCAGCATAAAATCATCTTATCTGCGCACCCGCCGGGAAAAGGCGTAAACATTTATTTCAGATTATATTTCTCTTCTATTTAATGAAATCAGTTATTCTACATCCAACCGGCAATGCTAATGTAAGGGCGGCAGCAATCGGTTTCAAAAGCGCGAATATTCTTTCGCAATTTTATACATCAATAGCCACTTTCGAAGGCGACTGGCTTGATAAATTGAGTGCATTTTCTCCGCTGTCGGAATTGAAACGCAGAAGATTTGATCACTCACTCAGATCAATGACAAGTACATGGCCATGGCGTGAAACCGGTAGGTTAATCTCTGGAAAAGCGGGTTATGCTTCTCTCACTAAACATGAATCCGGATTGTTTTGCGTGGACGCAGTTTATCATAGTATCGATAAACATGTTGCCGCCGAATTGAAGCGGGCAAAGAAAAATGGGGCGGAGGCAGTCTATGCTTACGAAGATGGAGCTGCTGCAACATTCCAGCAAGCAAAACGACTTGGTCTCAGATGTTTTTATGATCTTCCGATTGGGTATTGGAAAACCGGGTGGCGTTTATTAGAAGCGGAAGCAAACAAATGGCCTGATTGGGCAGAAACACTGGTAGGCATAACCGATTCAAAAGAAAAACTTGATCGGAAAGATCAGGAGTTGATGCTTGCCGACCAGATTTATGTTGCAAGCACTTTTACTGCAAAAACGCTGGGAGATTTCACTGGTCACCTGGCCCCGGTCGAAGTAATTCCATATGGCTATCCTGATGTAACACCAGGTAGAAAATACCCCGGCCATACACGAAGCCGAAAATTAAAATTATTGTTTGTGGGTCGGCTTGAACAAAGAAAGGGAATTGCAAATATGTTCAAAGCAGTTGCCGCTTTGGGAGATTATGTAGAACTCACTGTAGTTGGTATGAAGTCAACGAATGATTGCAAGGCGCTTGATACTGCTCTTAATCAACATAAATATATTTCAAACCTTCCTCATGAAGATATCCTCAAACTCATGAGAGAAAGTGATGTTTTGTTATTTCCGTCATTATTTGAAGGATTTGGATTAGTGATTACTGAATCAATGTCACAGGGAACCCCGGTTATCACTACTGAAAGAACAGCAGGACCTGATCTGATTTCAAATGATAATAATGGATGGCTCACCACAGCTGGTGAAACTGAATCTCTCCAGGCTGCACTGGATTACCTGCTTTGTAACCCCGCAAGAATTGCTGCAAATGGAAAAGCTGCAATGGAATCCGCCCGTTTAAGACCATGGCAGGTTTATGGAAGAGAACTGGCAGATTCAATTCTCAATAACGCTTAATAAAGCTGTTTTTTAGCTTAAGATGAACTATACTTCCAACAATTTTACTTCTGCATTCAAAACCACTTTTGGCCCCGGGCCATTCGTACGAACTAATGCAGAAGCTATTCAGTTAAACAAGTCTGTTTCCTTAATCAAAGGGGGCATCTATTTGTATGTGTTACTCCTCATATTTGAGGGTTCACTGAGGAAGTGGGTACTCCCGGGATTGGCTGCTCCATTATTAATTATTCGTGACCCACTGGCTCTATATATCATATTCCTTTGTTGGAAAGAAAAGATCCTGCCTTCTAACATCATTCTTGCCAGCACGGTGTGGATCGGCTTCATTAGTCTTTTTACGGCTTTATTTTTGGGTCATAAGAATTTATTTGTCGCTGTGTTCGGAGCCAGGTACCTGCTCATTCATTTCCCACTGATTTTTATCATTGGAAAGATTATGGATCGTGATGATATTATAAGGATCGGTAAACAGATGCTTGTTATCTCCATCCCGATTACGATACTCACCGTTTTACAGTTTTACAGTCCACAATCTGCCTGGGTGAACCGGGGAGTCGGCGGCGATATGGAAGGTGCCGGCTTTAACGGGGGTGCGTTGGGTTATTTCAGACCTCCGGGAACCTTTTCCTTCACAAATGGCAATACGATGTTCTATAGTTTGTTGGCTTGTTTTGTTTTCTATTTCTGGCTAAACAGCAAACATGTCAATAAACTGATTTTAGTTACCTCAACGCTATGCCTTATTACAGAGATTCCGATATCCATCAGCCGTGGACTGCTTTTTCAAATCATGATTTCGCTGCTATTTGCAGTTATAGCTTTTGTCAGAAATCCAAAGCATCTCGGTAAACTTTTATTTACAGCGGCCGTTAGTTATTTCGCGCTCATAATTCTACAACAGGTTGAATTTATAAATACAGCAACCGAAGCATTTTTATTAAGATTTGAGAACGCAAGCGCAGATGAAGGTGGTTTACAGGGAACACTTGTAAACAGGTTCCTTATGGGGATGTTTGGTTCGGTGTTTAATACCGGTGATCTGCCCTTTTTTGGTTATGGACTAGGACTTGGTACAAATGTAGGCAGCCAGCTTACTACCGGCGACAGGCAATTCCTTATCGCAGAAGATGAGTGGCCAAGATTGATTGGTGAAATCGGTCCGTTGTTAGGTTTACTGTTAATTGCAATCAGGCTTTCATTTGGATTCCAGGTTTTTATCGGCGCATTAAGGAAATTAAAAGCTGGAGATTATCTGCCATGGATGTTATTAAGCTTTGGACTTTTGTTGATCGTTCAAGGTGGTTGGGCCCAGCCCACATCTCTCGGCTTTTGCACAATTGTTGCCGGAATGTTGGTAGCTGCTTTGCGGGATGAGAATGCTGAGACAGCATCTTTGTCTACAAATGAGGAGCCTGAACCCATTGGGAATTACAATTCCTTATATAAATAAGCGCTGATTTGAAAATTATATTTTTTGCACATCCTGATTTCCTGGCTCATCAAAGTATGCCGCGATATGCCAAAATGCTTGCTGAAGGAATGACCGGTAAGGGTCACGACGTAGAAGTATGGACGGCAAAAAGCTTTTTTTATAAATTGTCACCAAACCGGAAGCTTAAGAAATGGATGGGTTATATTGACCAATACCTGCTATTCCCATTCACCATAAAATCCAGGATAAAATCAGTTCCCCAAAATACATTGTTTGTATTTACCGATCATGCTCTTGGGCCATGGGTGCCATTCGTTTCCGAAAGACATCATGTAATTCACTGTCATGATTTCCTTGCACAACGTTCTGCATTGGGAGAAATAAATGAAAATAAAACAGGCTGGTCAGGAAAAAAGTACCAACAATATATCCGCAAAGGATTTCAGAAAGGAAAACACTTTATTTCCATCTCGAAACAAACACAAGACGAACTGTCAAGATTTTTAATGGTACCGCCCGTATCATCACATATAGTCTATAACGGCCTGAATCAAAAATTTGAAAGAGTTGAGAAAGCGCATGCACGTAAGGAATTTATCAAATCAGCCAGACTCGATATCAACGGTCGATATATCCTGCATGTCGGGGGAAATCATTTCTATAAAAACAGGAAAGGTGTCATAGAAATCTATGATCAATGGCGTAAAACATCCCGGACACCAGCAGACCTTGTCTTAATAGGAGAAGCTCCCAACCAGGAATTGACTATGGCAGTTGAGTCATCGCCGTTCCGTTCATCTATTCATTTACTTATTGGTGTTGACGACAGATTATTGCGTATTGCTTATCCAGGTGCAGATGTTTTACTTTTTCCATCAATCGCTGAAGGATTTGGCTGGCCGATAGCTGAAGCTATGGCATCTGGCACACCTGTTATCACAACGGCTGAAGCACCAATGACAGAAGTTGCAGGTGATGCAGCTATCCTTATTCCGCGGCGGCCTTCTCAGCAAGCGATGGCAGATTCGTGGGCGAAGGCAGGATCAAAGGCTCTCGAAGAAATTCTTTCAATGCCCGGTGCTGAATATGAACAACTCGTTGAGAAGGGGCTAATAAATGCAAAAAGATTTGAGCCGCAGGCTATGATGAATCAGGTAGAGTCTATCTACAACCAGATTCTTAACGCTAACCAACCGGTAGCCAACTAAAAATCCAGTTTTGAAAATTTTACACATAACACATAAAATGGATCCACTGATGGGTGGCGTTTCCCAGGCAGTGCGAACCATGGTCAGGTCACTTGTAGAAACAGGTGTTGATAATGAAATACTGAGCCTTGATGAACCGCATTCTCTTCAACAGGAACCCGGATTTATGATTCATGAAATGGGTCCGGCCAAAGGTTTTTGGGCATATAATAAAAAACTGGGCCTGTGGTTAAACGAAAATATTTCAAGATTTGATGTCGTGATCGTTCATGGATTATGGTTATATTATGGATATGCTGTCCGCAAAGCCTTAGAACAAAGCAACCGCAAAAATCTAAAACTCCTGGTAATGCCTCATGGTATGCTGGATCCATATTTCCAAAAAGCCAGGGGCCGGCGAATCAAAGCAATTAGAAATTCATTCTATTGGAGCATCATCGAACGCCACCTGATCAACAGTGCAGACGGATTATTATTTACCTGCGAGGAAGAAAAAGAACTGGCTAAGACTACTTTCAGTATGTATAAACCAAAAAAGGAATTGGTTATTGGACTTGGTGTAGACCAACCTCCCTTTTACGAAATCACTATGAAGGAAGCTTTTTACAGAAAGTGCCCTGAGATAGCAAGCAAACCTTATTTACTTTTTCTCAGCAGGATACATGAAAAGAAAGGAGTCGATCTTAGCTTAAAGGCATTTGAAAAAACATATTCACCGTTTGTTTCTACCGGTTCTCATACTATACCAATGTTGGTGATTGCCGGTCCCGGGATGGATACCGAATATGGTGCTTATATCAGGTCATTAGCTGACCAAAGCATAATGTCAAAGTTTATAGTGTTTCCTGGCATGTTAACCGGCCCTGCGAAATGGGGTGCATTTTATCATTGCGAAGCTTTTATGTTACCAAGTCACCAGGAAAATTTTGGGATTGCTATCATTGAAGCGCTCGCATGTGGAAAACCGGTTATGATTTCAAACAAGGTAAATATCTGGCGCGAAATAGTAAAGGAAAAAGTTGGTTTTGTATCAACTGATGACGATGATGGCGCCATGAAAATGATGGATTTCTATCAGGATCTTTCAGCCGGGGATAAAATTCGTCTTAAGACAATCGCCACTACAGCCTACCAACAAAATTTTTCAACTTCCGGCACCGCAGAAAAACTTGTCAATGTGATAAGTTCATTTTCTATTTCAACGCAACTAGAAGTTGCCGGATAGGCAATCAGAAGTTGCCGGATAATTAATGTTACAGAGTAAAATATGATTTACCAGGATCTTAGTTCATTCAAAGTGCCTGCCACATTCAGGGGCGGCTCAAAAGTAAAAGTGCAGCTATGGTGGATTGTCCAGGACACAATTTTTCGTTTGTCTCCGCAGGTATTATTCAAATGGCGGGCTTTTCTTTTAAGATTATTTGGGGCCCAAATAGGTAAAAACGTAAATATCCGCCCTTCGGTAAAAGTGACTTATCCCTGGAAACTAACTGTTGGCGATAATACCTGGATCGGCGATGATTGTGTGTTGTATAACCTTGGACAAATCACCATTGGCAATCATGTAGCACTTGCCCATAAAGTTTATGTAAACACGGGTGGTCATGAATACCACAAATCCACATTCGACATCTTTCAAAAACCTGTTGTTATCGAAGACCAATGCTGGATCACAAATGATGTGTATATAGCACCAGGTGTAACTATAGGGAAAGGTTCGATTATTGCCGCCAGAAGCAGTGTTTTGAAAGACATGCCGGAAGGAAAAATTTGTGCTGGCACGCCGGCAAAACCAATAAAAGACCGTATTCCGCAGCAAGTCCAACATACAGTTATCATTAATGCCCAGCACATAGTTTAAAAATTCAAACATGAAAAAAGTATTGATTACAGGCGGATCGGGATTTATAGGAACAAATCTTATCGACAGTCTTCGAAATGATGAATTTTTAATATTAAACATTGACTCAAAAAAACCGGTAATAGATGTTCATCTTTCGTATTGGCAAAATATCAATATCCTGGATTATCAAAAACTTGCTGAGTCAATAAAGTCTTTTGCACCGGATATAATCATACATCTTGCTGCTGTTACAGATCTGAACGGCACTGATCTTGAATACTACAAACCAAACATCGAAGGCACCCGGAATATCATCAGGATCGCGGCAGAATTACAGGATCTTAAAAGAGTAATATTTACTTCGTCGATGTATGTCTGTAAGCCAGGATGGATACCCAAGGATTATGACAGTTATAAGCCCCACACAGTTTACGGTGAGAGCAAGGTTAAAGGTGAACAGATAGTTAAGGCTATCAAAAATGCCAGTTACGAATGGACGATTATCAGGCCTACTTCTATATGGGGACCATGGTTTGACATTCCTTATATTGATTTTTTCAAAGTGGTGTATAGTAAGCGATATTTCGATTTTGGCAAGGCATGCCGGAAAACCTATGGTTTCATTGGCAATACTGTTGCACAGATAAGAATCCTGATGGATGCAGACAATATAAATAAGAAAACATTTTATCTCGGTGATGATCCGCCAATTCAAATTTCGGAATGGGCAAATGAAATTTCAGTGAACATGGGAAAAGGTAGAATAAGGAGAACACCTTATAACCTTTTAAAGGTTGCAGCAGTTGTAGGTGATACATTAAGCTTACTAAAAATAAAGTTTCCACTTACAAGCTTCAGGCTTAAAAACATGACAACTGACAATATACTTCCATTAAAAGATTTGTATGAAGTAACCGGCCAACCCGTTTACAGCAGGAAGGAAGGTATTCAGCAAACGCTTAACTGGCTTGAAAAGCATAAAGGGTATGAAATAAATAATCCTAATTAACTAAATTTTACCCTTATTACAAATTAATAAGAGACTGATTCTTATACTGTTGAATTCACTATTCTCCGTTTGGGAAACCTTCATCTAACACACACTGAATTATGGCATAATCTTTTCTGCTGTATAGCGTTCATTATAGCCCTCAGGGGGCATCCAATCCATCCTATGAAACCTATGCAGTCTCTTAATAATTTATTATTAATAGTGGTCGTACTACTATTTAATTTTCTACCAGGCGAATCGTCTGCTCATTCATCTTCCCGGGATACTATCCCATTTGCTTTCAACCTTGATACCACTGCCAGGACCAGCGCAGGAGTCTATAACACAGATGGTGTATTGTTAAGAACACTTTGGAACAATAAGACATATAATGAAGGGACCCATTCTTCGATGTGGGACAAAAAAAACGATGATGGCTTAGTCGTGGACGATAGCATAGTTGTTATTAAAGTCGTTTCAAATAATGTAAAATATAGCTGGGAAGGAATTATAGGCAATAATTCCGATAACATCTCAGGTAGCACCAAATATCACAACTTCGAAAGTATAACCAGTATGGCCGCCAGTGGTAACGATATGTATGCGGCCTGTGACTATAACGAAGCTATGAATGCCCAGTTGCGTTTCAACATCAATGATCCAAATAAGAGTCTAAACGCTGCACCGAAAAAAACTTATGGACAACAAACCAGCTTTGTAGCAACGGACGGGGTATCTGTTTATTGGGCTGGTTGTGATCCATTCGAACCAAAAAAGAATTTGAATTATGTATTTGCCACCCAAGCCATCGGTCAAACCGAAAAAGCTTTTGGCGCAGGAGAAAGTTATAAAAGTACCTGGTTCTCAGTTTACAATAGTATCATTGATAAACTGAGAGATGACAATGGCACCATTACCGGTTTAGCTGTCCAGAAAACAGGTAACCTTCTTTTTATTGCTCACGGCAAGCTGAATAAGCTTCATGTCGTTGATAAAACAACAGGACAGCCGGTCAGACAGATAACGCTTGCTGATTGCGGACAGATTATAATTGACAAAGCGGGTAATTTATGGGTTCAGGCTGGCAAAACCGTTTCAAAATATTTAGTTGCTACGGATGGAACTATTCAACCCGCCGGAATATCCATAACAAATCTTCAAAACCCTTTGGCAATCGGAATCTCATTTGACAATACTATTATAGCTGTTTGTGACGGAGGCAATAGTCAACAGGTTAAAGCCTTTAACACAGTTAACGGAGCCCTGGTCTGGACACTGGGACAAGCCGGTGGTTATGCAACAGATCCTTCAGTTAGTTATAACAAATTCTTTTTTGGGCAGGTTTCCGGTTCGAAGAAAACTTTCATTGCTTTCCAGGAAGATGGTTCATTCTGGGTCGGTGACACAGAAAATTTCAGATCATTGAGATATGATGCCGACAGGCAATTTTCAAAATCAATCATGTATATACCTAATTCAAGAAGTTGTTCGGTAGATCCTGCGAAGCCTTCAAGGGTGACCTCTGGTTATCTTGAATTTGAAGTGGACTATTCAAAAAAACTGGCACCTGGCAATTCATCCTGGAAGGTGGTTAAAAACTGGTCTTATAGTGTTGATCATACAAAAGATGATGAATTTACAAGACTGATAAATACCACCACATTGAGTAATGGCAGAACCTATGCCTTTGTAAAAAGCAATATCGCCGGGAGAAAAGAAATAGTTGAGTTACCACCATCCGGCAATATCCGCTATACAGGTATCCTTGTGCAAACTTCCACTTCTTTATATCCGGATGGTAATCTTAAATGGGTAGATGATTTCAAACCCGGCGTTAGTACTATATGGTATATCCGGACCCTTACTGGTTTTGACGGAAATAATAATCCTGCATGGAAGCCTCAAAAAACACTCGCGCTTTCAACACCGGCAACCCTGGAAGATCCATTGTATCGCTTTACCGTAGAATGGGGATCCAACACTGCTCCTGTAACCTCATCTGATTTATTGATAAGTTATGAAGGCGGGTCAGCTAATCCGGATTGGGCAAGTAAGAAATGGCATCTTGGAGCAATTAAACTTGGAACAAATAAATGGATGTGGAAAACGGCTAAGGGAACGGCGAAGACTTACACTGGCAACTACCCTACTGATGGTTCATACGATATGGGAAATGGTGTAGAATATCCGGGTGGACCAATTCTGGTAAAAGATGAAAATATCTTCTGGAACTATCATGGAGAATTCTGGAAACAGAGCCAAACCAACAAATGGCAGCATGTAAATGACGATGGCCTTTTAATTGGAATTTTTGGGGTAACAGGACGTGACGTCGTGAATGGCAAGCAGGTGTGGGACCAGGAAGCTGTTCCCGAAATGGCAGGAAATTCGCTCACAGCCGGCATCACAAAAATTGGAGAAGATTATTACATTTATCATTGTGATGAGAGTCACCATGGTGGTGTACATCAATGGAAGGTTAGTAATCTTGCATCGGTTAAAAAAGAGATTATCACTGTAAACACCAAACTGGGTATCGTGCTCAGAAGAAATCGTATAATTGTGAAAGCGATTGAGAAAAACAACAAAGCACAAGTATTCTTTTCTGTTGAAAGCCCTGATCAGGGAACCAATTACCGGTTGGAGAAATCTACAAATAATGTATCCTTTACTTCAGTTCTTACACCAGTTGGCGATTTGCGGACAGTCAACTTGTACAACGATAATCAAACAGTAACCGGCAAAAATTACTACAGGATCAGTTATAAAACAATGGAGGGGAAACCCTCGTATAGTGACACCGCGGTTGTTAACATTAAAGATAAATATGCCAGGTTGGAAGTTGCGCCTAATCCTATTTCAGGAAACAATATTTCCCTGCAATTCAATGATACACCAGCCGGCAACTACCGCGTTAGCCTGATCAATACAAATCAACAACTGACCATGCAGAAAACCATTGTTCATTCAGGGAACACAGGTCATTATATAATCAGCGGTTTGTCTGCTTTACCAAAGGGCATATACCATATGATTGTTGAAGGCAATAGTTTTCTATTCCGAAAGCTGCTTCTGAATTAACACAGTTCTTAAATAAAACAGTTCTAAATTAACACTGCTCTAAATTAACACAGTTCTAAAATAAAACAGTTCTAAATTAACACTGAAAAACCACGATAAATTCAACATCAGATTGCACTGCATTTTTACCAGAACCATATCCATAACATCTTAACACACCCACTTTAAAGTTTCTATTTTCCGGATTCGCTATATCGGCGATCCGGAAAATGATTTTTCCAATCCAGTTCCTAAACTGGATCGGTATTCAGGCTCATCGCCGGCTAATATTAGCTGCCTTCACCGCAACATCCCGATATCCGAAATTCCACCTTCAAGAATCCAATGGTTTTTAAATTCCAGGGCGCTTTATCGTTTATCCTATACAAAAATCAATTCAGTCTTCTATCCAATAAGAATAATCATTTCAACTGTGTACCCGTGAATATTCAATTTCATTTCCCAATCCTATTTAAGATCTGAATTCCACCAACCGAACCTCATCCTACAACAAAAAATTCTGAACAATCTCAAATTCTGTTTCAGCATTGATTCCATGCGCTGATGGTTAACCAAGCTCTGATTCAAATTTTTCATTTCCCGATTAGCAAATCAGTTTAATTAAAGATTCGATTGCCTGCCATCCTTATTCGCAAATCGAAATCTTTAAGTTTTATGGCACAACAAAGAGTTTTATTATTAGGAGGGAATTATGTTCCTGAACCAACCGGAATTGGAAAGTACAATGGTGAGATGATGGCATGGTTAGCAGAACAGGGGTATGACTGTGCAGTTATCACAAGTTATCCCTACTACCCTCATTGGAAAAGACAACATCCTTATCAACAAAAAGGTTATTGGTACAGTAATGAAGATCTTGTTACAGGAGATAGCAGCATCCGGGTCTACCGCTGCCCGCATTATATTCCCGAAAATCCATCCGGGCTTAAGCGTATTATTTCGGATTTTTCCTTTTTCTTCTCTGCCCTCATTCGTGTGTTTTTCCTGTTCTTCACCAAAAAGTATGATGTTGTAATTGCGGTAGTACCGCCTTTCCAGCTTGGATTACTGGGGTTGCTATACAAATGGGTGAAAGGCGCCAAATTTATCTATCATATCCAGGATCTGCAGATAGATGCTGCAAAAGAACTGAAGATGATTAAATCAAAATGGTTGCTGGGTTTTATGTTTTACCTCGAAAAATTCATTCTCTGTCGTGCAGATTATGTAAGCAGCATTTCTGAAGGGATGATCACGAAAATTATTGACAGGTGCAATAAACCAGTGATATTTTTTCCAAATTGGGTTGATACTGAAACTTTTTTCCCGGTTAATACAAAACTTAACCTTAAGAAAAAGTTTGGTGTATCGCCTGAAAAAAAGGTGGTTCTATATTCAGGTGCTATTGGAGAGAAACAAGGACTCGAATCTATTCTTCATGCAGCCGAAGAGCTGCGTCATCATGACATTCAGTTTATTATTTGTGGATCTGGTCCATACAAGGAAAAACTTTCCAGACATGTCACAAGAATGAAGCTGAACAATGTCAGATTTATGCCACTACAACCAAAAGAAGATTTTAATGATTTTCTGAACATGGCAGATCTGCACCTTGTGTTGCAAAAGGCAAATGCAACCGACCTGGTAATGCCATCCAAGCTCACCACTATCCTTTCAGTGGGTGGACTGGCACTTGTGACCGCGGCACGCAAAACCAGTTTGTATAATATTGTTGCAAGACATGACATGGGTTTGTTAGTAGAACCTGAGAACCAGGTTGCACTTACGGATATGATATTGAGTGCCTTTCAACATTCATACGCATCAATACAGACCAATGCCCGCAAATTTGCAAAAGAATTCCTGACACTTGATAATGTTATCAGAAAGTTCATGTTGGATATCAACAGTGGCGAAATTCTTAAACCCGCTATTTCAATAATTGTGACCAAATCTGCAGAGTCTGCACCTGTTTCTGCAAATAAGACAGTTCCTGAAAACAAGGCGGCTCCTGAAAATAAAGCTGCTCTTGAAAATAAAGCTGTTCCTGAATCCACCATCTGATAAATCCCCGGTATGAATCAAAAATTCGCTTTTCTTTTACGTGTGGTGTTCATGGTGTTAGATATCATGATGCTAAACACTGTTTATTTTGTCACCAAATGGTATTTGCTGAATGTCGATCTATTGAGCAATGATGGCGCCTACATTACACTCTGGATTGTAATCAATGTAACCTGGCTTTTGTGCGCGGCTATCCATAGTTTGTACGAGGGTACATCCACCCATCGTTTTGAGACCTTTATGCGTAAAAGTGCACACACATATTTCCTTTTCCTGGTGGTGACGCTAATATATTTATACTTCACGCACCAGATGGAGTTGTCCCGCATTTTTGTATGTGCATTTCTTTCGTTCTATCCTGCATGCATTCTGATAAATCGCTTGATGTATTTGTTTACCTGGTTACATTTCAGGAACAAGGAAAATCTGATCAAACGTATTATGATCATTGGATACAATGACATAGGAAAACAGCTTGCAACACATTTCGAAAAAAACAACACGCACATGAAACTGATCGGGTACTGCGAGGAATATAGCAAAGTAAATGAGCTATCCCGTTACCCGATTGTAAGCACACCCAATAATGCAATGCTGATGTCGCAGGAACTTAAGATAACCGAAATATATTCAACAATTCTTCCTGAGCAGGATCATCGTATCTATGATTTGATGCAAAAGGCCGACCAGGCATGTATACGATTCAAACTGGTGCCCGACTTTGGTTTGTTTGTCAACAAACCAATGCATGTTAATTATATGAGCGGGATGCCAGTGCTGACGGCCCGGACAGAGCCTCTTGATGACCTGGTGAATCGTATTAAGAAAAGGTTGTTTGATATTTCTGTTTCATTGTTTGCAACCATTTTTATACTTAGCTGGCTGATTCCGCTGATTGCGTTAGCAATCTGGCTTGAATCCAGAGGACCGATCTTTTTTGTTCAAAAGAGATCGGGTTTAAATAACAAAGCTTTTAACTGTATCAAGTTTCGTAGCATGAAGGTCAACACGCTATCGAACCTGGTGCAGGCAAGGCGTAATGATGACAGGCTCACCGGCGTTGGTAGATTCCTGAGGAAAACAAATCTTGATGAATTTCCCCAGTTTATAAATGTATTAAGAGGTAACATGAGTATTGTGGGTCCCCGTCCACATATGTTGAAACATACCGAGGACTATTCAGCTTTGATCAGCCGATATATGGTCAGGCAGTTTTTAAAGCCCGGTATTACAGGCTGGGCGCAGGTAAATGGCCTCCGCGGTGAAACCCGTCGTTTGGAAGATATGCAGGCTCGGGTTGATCATGACATCTGGTACATGGAAAACTGGACCATGTACCTTGACTTAAAAATTATGGCCATGACCGTATATAATATTTTCAAAGGTGAAGACAATGCTTTTTGATAAGAAAGTGTTGGCAAGCCTTCACAAATAGTTTCGATCGCACCATCGGCAGCGACTTTAAAAAGTAGTTTGAAATATTTGAGAATAATACCGTCAAGCTCACGCAATTAAAGAATTTCAGGATTATCTAACATTCATTTCTAACAAATAAGTTAGTACCCGCAAGCTGATAAAGTGACAGCCTTGCGGGTTTTTTTATTTGGAGTTGATCGTTGGAAAATAATTTTGGCTTTGTGTGAAACGTATATGGGGCGTATTCAAAACTTCCGTACTTTAACACGCAAATTAACCAAAACACAAATGATTTATACGATGATTCGCAAGAGTGCGGTTGCTGTTGCAACGGTGGTGATTCTTTGTAATATTCTTTTTGTATCATGTGTCGACACCCGAAAAGCTGTTTATTTTAACAACATTACTGACAGTAAGATCCCAGCAACTACGAAGGACCTGGAGCCGGTTATCCAACACAATGATATCATTGCCATCCACGTGAGTAGCCTCAATCCGGAGGCCAGCCTGATTTTCAATACGCCGAAAGAAACTAACAATGTTTCTTGGGGCGGTGCAACATCTGTCAGTGGCGAAGCAAATGGATATCTTGTTAACCCGGACGGCACCATACAGTTTCCGGTTTTAGGTAACCTGAAAGCTGTTGGTTTGACAAAATCAGAGCTTAAAACTCAAATAATCAACAGCTTGCTCGACAAAAAGTTACTTGTCGACCCTATTGTTGATATACGATTTGTAAACTTTCGAGTTACTGTTTTAGGTGAGGTGGGACGACCTGCAGTGGTCAATGTGCCAAATGAGAAAATTTCTATCCTGGAAGCGATTGGAATGGCAGGGGATCTTACAATCTATGCAAATAGGGAAAATGTCCTCTTGATACGAGAAGTAGACGGCAATAAGGAGATAAAACGTCTGAATCTGAACTCGAACGAAATCTTTACTTCACCGTACTATTACTTGCGCTCGAATGACATAGTATACGCCGAGCCAAATAAGACAAAGGTTAGGAACACAAGCCAATCCTGGCAACTTATTCCCATCATTTTGGGAAGTTTGTCATTTGCAATAATAACATTAGATATCCTTACCCGTTGAATGAACCTTGCGAACAATAGAATTTTTAACCTGCGCGTTATCCTTCCTGATCTCCTAACAAAAAATAGTTCTTGCCCCGGATGTCGATATGCAATTTGTAAATTTCCGAATTAAGTTTTAGGATAAGTAAGTCAGTTGGCAGTATTTAAACTCCCTGATGAAACAATCTCTATTCTGCAGTTGATTGGAATCGCTGGAGGGCTAGAATTTCAAGTAAACCGCGAGATCGTTACTTATTCGGAGAGTCGGGTGTGCAAAAGAATAAAACGACTTATCTTAACTTAAACGAAGTCTTACATCTCCCTATTATCATCTTCGTAGTAACGACTACGTTTATGCAGACCTGAAGAAAAGCAATGTAAGAAACACTAGTCAAAGTTGCCAGATTTTACCAATGATATTTTTGAAGGCGGATTTTTGGAATGGAGGAAGTTGTGAGTGAGTGAAAGTGATTGGTTGAGTCGAAGGAGACTCAATAATGATTTTAGTAAATATTGATGGGGAATAATGAGAGGAGCGCATACGATCAGAAGAATTAATTCAGTCTGCTGCCAGACGGAGAAAGGATTACTAATTAAAGGTATGTATCTAAACTGACTAGTAAGATCACTTAATTGTTAAAATGCATTTTTGTCGCCTTTGAAGAAATTATAACCGGTAAGACAAATAATTTTTAGGTCCAGCAACATATTCCAGTTTTCCATGTACCAGATATCATGATCAACCCTTGCCTGCATATCTTCTGGAACGACAATTTCACCCCTATAACCATTGATCTGGGCCCAGCCGGTAATACCAGGCTTAACAAACTGTCTTACCATGTATTTACTAATGATAGCGGAGTATTCTTCAGTGTGCTTCAGCATATGTGGTCGAGGACCCACAATACTCATCTCTCCTCTGAACACATTGAAAAATTGAGGAAATTCATCAAGGTTCGTTTTTCTTAGAAACTTTCCAACCCGTGTAAACCTGTCGTCATTTCTTGTTGCCTGAATACGGTGCGCATCCGGGTTTACTTTCATACTTCGCAACTTGATACAACCGAAAGGTTTATTATTAATGCCTGATCTTTTTTGGATAAAAAATATAGGCCCTTCTGAATCCAGCCAGATTGCCACTGCTATAATCGGAATAAGCCAGCTTAATATAAAAATGATAACAAAAGTAGAGAAAACAATATCAAACAATCTTTTTTTGATCCGGTTTGTCAGATCTTCCAGTGGTTCCGTACGCGAGGAAAGTACTGGCATACCCGATAAATATTTTAGGTGCATGGGGCGGTTGACAAAAAGACTAAAATCAGGTACAAGCTTAAATCGTATGCAAGCCTGGTCAGCCATATGCATCAAATCATATATTCTTTTATCCTGTTCCGGCAATATAGTCGAATATATTTCAGTGATCTTTAGCTCACGGGAGGCAATAATTGCATTCCCTGGGGTATTTAAAATTGGGTAATTTGAAAGTTCGTGTACATTACTTAACTCCTCACAAAAACCAATTAACTGCATTTGTGTGTTGCTTCGTTCAAAGTATGTAGCAAGTTTTTTTCCGATATCGTTGTAACCGATAATCATCACACGTTTAATCAAGTATTCCTTTTCCCTGAAATGAAGCCATATTATCAAATACAGCAGACGATTTATAAGCAGGCTGAGTGGGAAACAAACTATAAACGCACTGGCAAAAATTCGCGAAATTTCGAGTTGTCTGCTGAAGTATAAATACACCAGCGAAATTACAATAAATAGGGAATACGTATGTAAGGTCCGAAGTATAAAGCTCTCAATTTGCTTGACGTACTTGCTGTTGTAAAGATTATAAAATGAGCAACATAGTAGCCATTCCCCGTTTAAAAATATGGCGAAATATAAATATTCGCCCTCAGTCACAGATATAGGTGCTTTGAGAATATACCAACCAAGAACAAAATAAATAAGGTTTAAAACCAACAAATCCAGACCTGCAAATATGAATTTAATCGTCAGTACAAAGCTTTGATTCATGATTTTTGATTGTTTTGGATCATTGGTAATTACTTTTCGATTGCCCACTTATTAATTAGGTAAATAGCCATTAGTCAAATCAGATTTATTAATGGCATATTGGCATGCAGAACGTTAATCGAGAGGGCGCGTAGCAATGTCGTTGACCCGAAATTCAAATCAAACAACAAGATCATTTAATGGAGTTACAATTGTGTCAACACTTGCAGAATATAAACTGATCAATTTTGCAACTATGCGTTCAGACGTCTTTCCATCCCAAAGAGGTGGAATCGCAGACTTTTTCCATGCGCCCCTTTGTAATGATTTCAAGTAAGGTCTGAGATTCTCAGGATTTGTCCCTATCAGTTCATTCGAACCTATTGTCACAGTCTCTGGCCTTTCGGTGGAATTTCTTAATGTCATACAAGGAACATTAAGAACAGTTGTTTCTTCTGTTATCCCACCCGAGTCTGTAATAACAGCTTTGCAGTTACTTACAAGATATATAAACTCGAGATACCCAATCGGATCAACCAGAATAAACTTTGAATTATTTATATACTTTGAATTTAGATTTTTCCTGGTTCTGGGGTGTATTGGGAATACAATTGGATGTTCATGTGTCTCATTTGCTATCACATCCAATAGTTTTGTAAGATTGTCAGAATCGTCAACATTGGATGGTCGGTGAAGTGTGACTACGAAATACTTGCGTCTAATAAGATGATATTGTTGCCAAAACTGTGGCTGCCGAAGATTCTCCATATTTTGAAACAATGTATCTATCATCGTGTTTCCTACGAAATGTATACGCGACTGGTCTATCCCGAAGTTTAGCAAATTTCGATTAGCTACTTCGCTTGTGGTAAAGAAATGATCGCAAATGGAATCTGTAACCATGCGATTTATTTCCTCAGGCATGGACATGTCATTCGAACGTATTCCCGCTTCAACATGCACTACCTCTATACATAATTTCTTTGCGGTGATTGTACATGCCATCGTCGATGTTACATCTCCTACTACAAGGACAACGTCGGGTGGATAAGCTAGCAGCTCCTTTTCAAAGCGTACCATGATTGTAGCAGTCTGTTCTGCCTGTGTGCCACTACCAGCTACAAGATTTGCATTTGGTTCGGGTATACCTAGCTGCTCGAAGAAATCGCCACTCATCTTTTTGTCGTAATGCTGACCCGTATGCACAAGTCTATAGCTGAGATAAGTGGATTTTTGAGCTAGTTGAAGCGCCTTAATAATTGGCCCAACCTTCATGAAATTTGGACGGGCTCCCGCTACCAGAGTAATTTTCATAAGTTAATGGCTGGTTGTAAGGGATGACCATAATTGTGAAAATCATGCTCAAGTTGTTCGATTTTATTATCTATTTGTTGAATATCATGATTAAGCTTTTTCAATTCCCAATGATATGAATTAACGCCAGCATCGAATTCGTGGATTAAGGAAGCTGTTTCTTTTATATTATCTTTTGTGGATGCACCAAAAAGAATAGATTCAACACAGGGTAGATTGCACACATATTCTATTGCTTCTTTTACAGGAATGGCTCCTGATGCAAGTACTTGCATGGCTACAATTCTTACTTTTTTTGTATTCAATACCTTTTCATATTCTTTAATACCTCCTGACATTCTAAAACCGATTTTGTTAATGGAAGTACAGATAATAGGATTGTCAATTCCTACCCCGTTTAACACTGATAAAAGTTTAGGCATGTTCATGGTTATGAATCCCGCTTCCGCATTATACTTCTTTTCAACATACAAACTGAATGCTTTCAAAATGTCATTCATTCCCAGCCCTAATAATAGATCGGTGATCACATTTTGCAGAAAAATTACAGGTGTATTGATTCCTTTAAACATTTTCATTTCAGCATCAATTAGTAGCTCCATGATAGACAAGTAGTCCTTAGATAAGTAAGCCACTCCACCTTTAAACAAGGAGCCTAAGAAATTACCTGGTACATATTCTTTCAGCGTTCCTGCAATTCCAAGTTCGGTGACGGCATTTGCATATTTATGTGCATATGGCATGCACGGGTAAATGCTAAATTGTTTATATCGCTCGGGATTTTTTCTTACGTACTCACAAATATTTGCGATCCTGTCATGAGTAGTACACATAAACGTGTTTATGCCATTATCTATCGCATGATCAAGTGTTTTAAGAATGGCCTGATCATTTTTGAACTTAATTGCCTGAGCCCTCGATTTCTCGTCTGAAATGTGGTTAACGGCAAAAAACTGGTTATCGCCAAATAATATTCTATTCATCAGTTTAGGTTTAGGGAATTTATTAATTGCTTGAGCTATTTTTTATCATTTCGATGACTTTATCAGTGTGCCAGGCTGTTTGAAAAGTGTTAATTGTATTTGGAACCTTGCCCTGAACGGCCTTTATGAAATAGTCCATTTGAGAAGTATATTCTTCGCCCCTCAGATAGAAATCGACATTTTCCGTGAGATCGGTTACATATTTTACATTCCATCCTTTGGTGTATCCGTCGGGGCAGGCAGAGGTTTTGAAATGGACTTTCAATTCGTTTGCATCGCATATTATCTTGCCCTTGCTACCTACTATCGTTATTGATGTTGACATCTTGCGATAGGTTTCATCACTCCAGTTTACGGACAGGACGCCTGACAGTTTCGGATTGATCTCCATGAGAGAAAACACCGAATCCTCTACATTTTTAGAATAGAATGATTTAAGTAAGGTTCCTTTTATTTTAGTGATTGGACCAAGGATATTGTTGATAAGATCTATAACATGCGAAGCATAATCAAGCAGGCAGCCCCCGCCCTCTTTAGGATCCGATCTCCAGTTGGTTTGTTGTTTAACTACAACTGGTCCATACGATTCACCTACAAAATGAAATATCTCGCCGATGTACCCGTTGTCAATAAGTTTCTTTACTTCCTGGAAAGTGCCAATAAATTTGTTATGATAACCTACCTGATTAATAAGCATTCTTGTTTTCGCCAATTCGACAAGGCCTTTACCTTCCTGAGAAGTGAGGCACAATGGCTTTTCCGAAAATACATGCCTACCATAGTCCATAACCTTTGTAACCATTGCTGCATGGTATTTCGTTGGCACAGCTACCACTACGGCCTCTGGCTTGGCTTTCTCCAGCATTTCTTCATAATCATTAAAGCAAGGAAAAGGGGAATACTTTTTAAATACATCCAATACCATTTTAGATGTATCGCTTACTCCTACCAATTCTACGTCGGGGTGTGCCCCTAAAATGGATAGATGAGATATCCCCATTTTACCAGCTCCAATCAATGCAATTTTTGTCATGGTTTTCTAAAATTTAGTATTTGGGATTTGAACATTTCATATGCTAGCTTACCTTTTATTAAGAGTTCTGTATCTGGTTGCTCATTTGAAGACCGTTCTATATACTGAATGAGTTTTTCCGGGGTTATTTGAGGTTCATAGTACATCAATCCCTTTTTAATAAGAAAACTGTCAACATCTAATAAGTTGTCCTGATAAACTGAAATTGTAGGTATACCCAAAATCGCCATCTCTCTTGTCATTGAACCACCTGCTCCAATAAACAAGGAACAATTAGCAGCGATATCTTCAAAATGCAAAGGCTTATCGGGTACAGTTAACGATGAAAATTTAGATTGTTTGAAGTGGTTTGTTTGGTTTCTGTCTCTAGGCAATACGGTTATTGAATATTTATTTTGTAATGCAATCAATGTGTCGTCAAGAAAATTCAATCCTCCTTTATAATACTGGGCAGTCAAAGGCTCGGGCCTGACATATAGTCTCACTATTTTGTTAGCTACCTCAGTACGCTTCTTATATATCTTTTCACCTGATCGCCACAAATAAATACCTTCCTTCACCCCGGGATATTGAGTGACCTTCTTTCTGGCTGCTCCTTGCCTAATAACTTTATCCACCGATAAGTTTTCCGGTATAAATACTCTGGTTGCAAAAAGAAATGAAGGAATATTTCCTAGCGCATGTTCATTATCGTTTGTATATATAGAAGGAATTCCCAACAGCTTTGCTACCAATGGAGAATGAAACGAACTTTGAGAAACAGCCAGATCTAGTGAAAGCTTAGCCAAAAAATTTCTTAATTGCAAAACTCTGACAGGATAACCAAATATCTTTTTATGAATTTTCTTTCCATAATGTTCACCGATAACGGTGTAATTCAACGCTTTTTGGTCCAACAGGTCAATAGTGTTAGCTAATGGCCGGCATGTAATTACAACCTCATTTCCTGAATCTTCCAGGTCACGAATTAGGTGATAAAAAAGATTTATGTGAGGCGAGTTGGAGAGATCAAACCAAATTTTCAATGTCCTTGTTTGTGATTTTAATGTAATAAGCTAATGCATAAAAAATCCACGCCTGCGACCATCGCATGTACGGAATTTTGTTTGTATAGTATTTTGTTTTTTGAAAAAAGAAGTAACCTTTAGGCGATTGCATATTTTCAATGGTCCATTTCATCACCTTATCGATTAGTTCCCTATTGCTTTCAAAGCAATTTGATTTTGCCAATGTTATGACCATCTGTGACGGCGCATGAATATCTATAGGGTAAAGAGAATTATTATAATATTTCGATCTCCCTTCCTTATCAAAAAAAGTGTTGAGATAATAAGCCAAACCGTTGTCAAAATTGCCTTGAAAACTTTTGTCTCCCGAATACTTACCGTACTCTGATATGCATTCTAAATTGAATCCTGTATGAAAGTTGTCGATCCATTGATGGAATGGTAATGTGCTGTAGAACCATGACCCATTTGAATTTTGATAATCGCAACAATAAGCAACCGCTTTTTTTGCGGTTCTAATTAATTCATCATCCCTTGTGTAAAGATACAATCGACTTAATAATCTTGCCCCTAATAAGGATGCATTGAAGACAGAGGTGTTGTCAAAGGGAGAATACGAAAATGCAAAGTTGCCATTGTCATTATATGTTCGTTTAAGATCCTTAAGAATAAAGTCCTTGGAGGAAATCGCTTGCTCAAGATATGATCTTTCATTTGTTGCTTCATATGCATCAACGAATGCGTTAGCTACAAAAGTCGTTGCAACAATCGTAGGTGTATATTTCTTTTGAAAAAATGCTCTGGACTCCCAATCAAAGTTATATCCCCAACAATTGCCTGAGTAGCCTTGAGTTCGAAGTGAAATTAACTTACTGGCAAGTACTTTTATTTGTTGGACAGAGTCGTGGCGGAAAGCTTCAATCTCACTTAATTTCGAATATCCCGATATAAATAATGCCAGGCCCTTAGGGTTGATATCCTTTTCGATCCCCAGTGCAGGTCTCAAATTGAAAGGCATCTTTTTTATAAACTGAATCCACATTAACCGACTTAATCGATTTTTGGGCAAGACAGGTGTCGCCTTGAAGACCTTGCTATTTAAACCATCGTATGGATCCCAGCCTCTAAATTGTTCATTATGGCAATACTTTTCCAACAAACTGAAAGAGGCCTTTACAAGCTCACGCATTTAAACAAATTTCTTGAGGTAAGCCAGTTTTTAGACTATCGATTATTTTGAAAGTAGAAAGTGTGGTCAGACAAATCGACCTAAAGCTGATTGGCATCTTGTTACCATCCCGTACAGCTGACAGAAAAGACTTCACTTCTTCCTGATGCCCTTTTCCCGATGATTTCAACTTAATTACTTTATTTCCACTATGGAGGGTTCCAGACTGAAAATCATTAATTACAGCGGTGATACCAGCTCCAGATATTTCAATATGTTCCTTAGGTAAACTTTTATTTCCATTTGCTACATAGGTAAGATTTCCTATGGAACCGTCGTTGAACTTAATTACTATAGAAATGTTATCATCAACTTTCAGTTTCTTATTAGTTGACTGAATGCAGTCAGCATACACTTTCACTGGTTCTGCATCTGTCATAAATTGCATTAAGTCTATAAAATGACACATCTCACCGATTATTCTCCCCGCTCCTATAGCCGGGTTTTGAGTCCAATGGTCCTTGGGGATGAAGCCCGCATTAATGCGTATGTTTATCACAGAAGGCTCTCCGCAATTTTTGAACGCTTCCTTAATAGCTACGCAAATTGGAGCAAAGCGCCTGTTGAAACCCACCATTAATGAAACGTTGCTCGATGCGTCGATTTTTATAATCGCTTGTAATTCCTCTTGAGTGACAGCCAAAGGCTTTTCTACAAAAACAGATTTGCCCGCTTTGATTGATTGGATAACCTGACTTGCATGAGACGAATGCGGCGTAGCAATAAAAACAGTATTTATGTCTGTTTTTTCCAGGATATCTTTAATATCAGCTGAACAAAAATTGAATCCGAACTTTTCAGCAACGTTTTTTGAAGTAATACCTTTAGATGTGACGACAGTGTCTAGAGATGCGCCAAATGACTTCACATTAGGGATAAGATAGCTTTGTGCGAAACTGCCTGCTCCGATAAAAGCGACATTCAATTGTTTTAAAGGCAGATTTTTTACTCGTGTCGATGTAGAAAATTTGCTGCTTCCGTCTTTGTATTTTAACAAGATTCCAATATGTGGTACTTGTGTTTTACCGAGAACGATGTTGTAAGCTTCTTCTGCCTGGACAATATTAAATGTGTGAGTTACTAAAGGTTTTACGTTGATAAGTCCTTTAGAAATCATTTCGAGGAATACGGACATGTTTCTTTGTTCTGTCCATCTTACATAAGCAAAAGGGTAGTCAATACCCCCCTCTTCATAATCAGTATCGTACCTTCCAGGACCATAAGAGCAGGATATTCTTAATTCCAGTTCCTTCCTGTAAAAGTAGGGGTCCCGGGGCACATCCATTTTGACGGCGCCTACCACTACAATTCTACCTTTTTTGCGACTTATCTCTGTCGATAACACAATTGGGTCATTGGTCGGTGCCGCAGCGGTAATTATCACGCTATCGAAACCATGTCCGTTTGTAAAATTATCACAAGCGCTCATTAGATTTATGTCACTCCTGTGAAGTGCTTTAGAAATTCCAAGTTCATTGGCCAGTAAGATGAGCCTTTCTGAAAGGTCTATCCCGAAAACGTCACAACCATTTGCTTTCAAAAGTTGAGCTGTCAATTGTCCAAGAAGACCTAAACCGACTACACAGACTTTTTCCCCTAGCTTTGGTTCTGCTTGACGTACACCTTGCAGGGCAATTGCCCCCAGAGTAGTAAAGGCAGCTTCTTCGAAACTGACATTTTCAGGTATTTTAACTACCAGATGTTGCGGAACGCTGACAATTTCCGCATGAGACGCATAGTCCTGACCTGCACACGCAACTCTATCACCTGGTTGAAAGCTACCACCATCGTCGAGAGAACTTAACACAGTGCCAGCTGTACTATAGCCCATAGCTTTCAATGAATCAAGCTTTGTTTTAACTTTATTAATAGTTGCAGTGAAACCTTCTTTCTTGATGTTTGCTAACACCTGGGCCACGAGGTCCGGACGCTGTCTCGCTTTTCCCAATAAATTTGCCTGCGCAACTTTAATAGTGCTCCGTTCCGTACCTGAACTAATTAGTGAAAATTTATTTTCCACCAATACCATTCTTTCTGACATGGACGGCATTGGTACATCGTCTACATACAATTTTCCTGACTTAAAGTTTTGAATTAATTGTTTCAATGATTATACGTTTACGAGGTTTTATCTAAATATTCTCTACACCATAATTCGAGAGTTAAAAGTTGATAGATTTGGTAAGCATTATCTGCTAAACCTCCTCTGTCATTCTCAATCATTTTCTTTATGAAAGGGTAATTGAAAAACCCTCTGCTTACAATATTTCGTTCGCTTAACAAATCATCGACCATATCACTAAGTTCATTCGAAATCCAAGAACGGATCGGTGCACCAAAAGCCGCCTTTGGCCGATAAATAATTTTGTTAGGCAGATACTTTTCAGCAGATTTTTTAAGAACGTATTTCAGCGTGCCTCCTTTTATCTTAAGAGAACCAGGTATTTGCATTGCCTTAGACACTACAAGCTTATCTATAAAAGGTACTCTTACTTCAACCGATGCTGCCATAGATGCGCGATCAGTATAAGTCAAATTCAGTCCCAACATAAACATTTGTGTATCTATATTACACATCTGGTTTACAGGATCATTCTTATATTTTGCTTTGAATAAATCATTATGGTCGCAAACAATATTTGGTACAAAAGATGCGTATTCGTCCCGTAGCATTTGCTTTAATTCATAAGTATCAAAATATGAGTAACTTCTCATGTATGCTTCAGAGAAAGGAAGAGTAGCAAAACTCAGAAATCGTCTAAGCCACCTTCCGAGTTTAAATCCATTTCCGAAAATCTTGACAGGAATACGCTTGGCTATCTTGGCAATCGCGAATTTTAGAAAAACCGGAAGTTTATTATATTTTAATGCCAAAAGGGTGGCTTTGTGTCGTCTATACCCCAAATAGATTTCGTCTGCGCCCATCCCGGATAATATAACCTTTACTCCTTCCTGCCGAGCAGCCCTGCAGATTAGATAAGTATTTATTGCTGCAGGATCTCCAATTGGCTCATCTAAAGTGCGCGCCATTCTAGGAAGTTCCGATAAGATATCTGCATCGATCTTAATTACATTGTGGTCTAAATTGAAAATGCTGGCAACGATCTTGGCATATTTTTCATCTTCAGGCATTTGTTCTATCTTCTTGTCCCTTTTTGAGGTTGAAATTGTATACGTAGATAAATCATGCTGTGCCTTCTTTGCGATGGCAATGATTAACGATGAGTCTAAACCTCCGCTCAAAAATCCACTTACTGGTACATCAGCGACCATGTGACGTTTCACTGAGTCAGAAAGTGTATCGGCCACATCACTAATAATTTCGTTCTCACTGTCATCGTTAATTAAAGAATCATCAAATTCCCAATACTTAGAAATTTTAATGCCTTCGTCATTACTAAATGTTAGATAATGAGCGGGGGGTAATTTATGACACCCTTTAAACATTGTGTCGTCTCCAGCAACCCAGAGATAGTTTAGACAGCTTACTAACGATTTAGGGTTAATGGTTTTATCAAATCCGGGAATATCGACTAAGGTTTTCAGTTCTGAGCTAAAAGCAAAGGCCCCATTTATATATGTATAGAAAAGCGGCTTTATCCCAAAGTGATCTCTCGCAATGATCATAGATTTCTTAACTGTATCATAGAGGGCGAAAGCAAACATACCGATTAGGTGATCAAGTGCTCGAAGACCATAACAGTTAAACATCTCAAGTATGACCTCCGTATCAGAATTGGTAACAAACTTAATCCCATAATTTAACTGCAACTGTGCTCGAAGTTCCTTGTAATTATAGATTTCCCCATTGAAAACAATAAGTAAATTATTTTTAATAAAAGGTTGATTTGCAGCAGCTGACAGGTCGAGAATGGATAACCTTTGATGCGCAAAAGCAATAAAATCATCCTGCCAAATTGATTGATTGTCCGGACCTCGATGTCTTTGTATTTCATTTGCCAATTGGGCCAATTGCAAATTATCGTCGAATCCAGAAAATCCTGCTAATCCACACATATAAAGTAGGTAACCTAATTTAAAATTCTTTGATCGAATAATCGTTGGTTGGCGCTCTTGCAATGTTTTGTGACTTCATCGGATAATAATAAGCCATAGTATGCGCCAGGAATAGAGATCACTACAATAGAGATAGCTTACAGAATTTTTTCGAAATAGTAACGTTGTTTAATTCTTGTAGGCTTCGATTCTTTACATTTATTATAATGGTCAAGAATAAAAAGGAGAATTAATTTTGCGAAGTTTGTATCATCTGTTTGTATAATTCTTGAAATTCGAATCCTACGGCTGAAGCACTAAAGCGCACAACTAATTCCGGATTTTGTCGTCTCATTTTATCTTGAATCAATGTGTCGTTAACTAGCACAATAATCTTTTCTGAGATATCATCAATGTTTCCAGCGTCTATAAACAGACAGTTCGAGTTTTCAATAAGATAGTTTAAGGCAAAACGAACTCTTGTAGTAATCAGTGGAATTCCACATCTAAGGGCTTCAACCAGGGCCATTGGCATTCCTTCAGGAAAATGGGACGGAAAAATAAATATATCCGCAGACTGGATTAGTGAAGCGATCTCATCGTGAGGAATTAAGCCTAACCATATTATCGATTCATCTACCAAGAGATCCTGGGCAAGTCGACGAGACGATGCCAATTCTGGACCATCACCAGCAACAACCAATATATATGCTGGATTTATCTCTAAGATAATTTTAAGCGCTGCGATGAGGTCATCTAATCCTTTTCCTTTCACTATACGCGAAACAAATAAAATATAAGTTTTATTGGTATTCTTAGCAAAAAATGTACATCTTTTAACTTCGTTTAGATTTACAATATTCTTTACGACTTCCAGCTTGTGGACATTCCCAAATTTTAACACAAATTGTGTCTTTTCAATTTCCGACAAGACTCCTATTTTCTTCGCTCCAACGAAAAATAGCCTTATTAAAAATCGATATACACTGCTCTTAGTGTTTATCAAATCACTGCTGCCATGTAGCTTGAATATTAATCTTTGTCCAAAAAGATAACAGAAAATTGAAAACGGAAGGTCGCGTAATAACGATCTTCTATCAAATGCAGTATTTATGTGAACTATTTGAGGGCGATATGTAGCTATTTGATAAATGAATATAATGAAGACTTGTATTGTATTGATAACTTTTCTTACATGCCCTTCTTTTTGATGGACCAGAGATCCACCATCCACTTTGCTTCCGTAATCAAAAGTGCGTATTTTGAATTGTTCATTTTTATTAAAATAGTCTACCAGAAATGGTAGGTGAGTAGTAGGTCCACCCATTTTCAGTTTCTTAGAAGGAATGCCCATTAATATTTTTGTTTCTCTAATCATAAATAAGCTTAAATGATTGTGGAACGAATAGACAATCCTTTCGGATTCGTAATAAGTAAGCTATGCCTCGCGTTGATGTTTCGGTGGATGCTTAAAGTAAAAGCGTTGCCAGAGGCCTAAAGCTTTAGCAATGTTTTCCAAATAACCACCAGCATCATTTATAGAATAACGAGGTATTAAGTAAGGGTCTGCATGCGTTACTTTAATGACGGCCGGAAAAGTAGTAAAACATAATTTATATCCACATTCCTTTGCAATGCTAATCGTATCTGAATTATAGTCACCATTTGGATAAGCAAGATATTCTATTTCTTTCTTTAACCATTTCGTCAAAATTTCTTTGGAATGTAAGAGCTCCTTTCGTTGAACTTCAACCGAACATCGTTTTAATATCGGATGACTTACAGTATGTGAACCAATAGTAATTAGCTCTTTTTCGCTTATTAATTTCAGTTCATCTAAATCAATACAACTTCTATCTAAAATGAAATTAGCTTTTAATAAGGCGACTTTGTCATAGAATTTTTCGAATGTCAATTTTTTGAACTCGTCAACGTTCTTGATCTTTGTTAAGAAACGCTGTCTTTTTATTCTAGCATATTCGAACCAATAATTCCCGTTAATTACTGGATCGGTAGGTATAAAAATAGTAACTGGGATTCTGTACTTCTCAATTATTGGCAAAAGCTCTAAATTTGGCTTCCATCCATCGTCGAAAGTTATGCATACCATCTTCCCAGTCAATTCTTTTCGAGTCAATAATAATAATTCTAATTCTTTCGTTGAGATAAATTGATACTTATTGTTTGCCAGCCAAAGAATTACCTTATGAAAAATATCTTTAGATGGATTATGAAAATAAATCGATAAGATGCCACTGGTGTTTGATTTTCGTAGCTTATACACTGCAATTAGAAAAAATGCGATTGCTTCTTTCAAGAGTTTCATAAGTAATTGAAATGTTGTTTGGCATCATTCGATAGACTATTAATGGGCATTCGGTTTTGAAGCTGATTCATTTCAAAGCCAAATTATTATATTGGATAAGGTAATCCTTTGCAGTCGTTTGAATAGAGAATTTATCTCGCGCGTAACTACATGCCTTGATCAATGTAAGATGAAAATCTTCATTACCAACTTGAGAAATTATAAGTTTGATAGCTTCCGCACAGCTCGCCGCATCTCCATTTTCAAACTTGAATCCATACTTCCCGTTTCCAATTATTTCGAGGGGTCCATCACTGGTAGAGACTAAAACTGGTATTTTTGCGGCAATACCCTCCACAACTGTCAAACCAAATCCTTCATAAATAGAAGGTTGCACTAACAGGTGATAATTAGACAAGTTATCATAAATATATTTTCGATCTTTTAACCCTAAAAAACGTACACAATCTTTTAGACCAAGCCTTGATGTCAGCTCTTCCAGATAATGTAGAGAGGGCCCTTCCCCTATAAAATCAATAGATACGTTGTTGAGGCCGTTTTCGAATATCAAAACATTTAAAGCTTGTAATAAAATATGTTGTCCCTTTACTTCGTGAATCAACCTGCTGATGACCACAATGTTAAATTTGCTTTCGTAAGCATATTTATCTTTAACCTTTATTTTCGAAAAGTCAATTCCATTGTAGACAACAGTGGATTTCAATGTACCTCTTCGGTATATGTCCCTTTCTACCGCATCAGATATTGAAAATAGTTTATCATATTTTGTCAGGTACTTCAACGGTTTGTTCACTGAATGTAATGTCAAACATGTTTTAAAAATTGCCTTAAACAATATTACCCTGATTCCATTATGATTATGAAAGTGAATAATATCTGGTTTGATTTTAAATAGACGATAATTTAGATTTAAAATTCTAAATATGTCAAAACTGCCTTCTTTTCTGTTGATTAAGTGGATTGAAACATTCTTCTCGATAGTGGAAAGAAGTTCTTTATTGTAAATATTGTTGACAATCATTAAATCAACTTCCTCTGTTCTAGCTTGTAGATTTATTATGTCCACGAGCATAGTTTCAGCACCGTCTGGAGCAAAAGAAAAAATAACATGTAAGATCTTCATGTTGCCGGTTGCTTTAATTTATCAGCAATGATTGGCCATCAGCCTGGTGAGATAGTTATTTACTAACCATTATTTTTATGCCGAAGACGTTTTTGAGAAGGGAAAAGCCTTTTAATTTATACCTTATTGATATAGGAATTTTTTTGTAAAAGCTTTCTAAGAATAATACGACGCCGGCGTTCAAACAATAATATCCAGTTTTTTTACTACCTATAAAGAATTTAGGCTTCTTGAATCCGATGGAGATTAGTTGTTGTTTCAATTCTGCATAGTTATACTCTTTCAAGTGGAGTCCTTCTGGGGTCATAGAATAATGCCTCGATATATCATATGGACCAGTTAAACCATTTGGAGTAATTATAATTAGCCTTCCCCCCGGCGTCAACATATTATAACACTGGGCAAGATGGTCGGGAGTGTCATCGGGATGTAGATGCTCAAAAACCTGATTACTGTAAATAATGTCAATGGAATTGTCTGGCTCCGAGAACTGTATACCGTCGAATATTTTTAAATGAAGATTATTAGGTGCATTTTCGATATGTGGAGCTGTTTCTGCAACTTCGTATGCAATGACATCCTTAACATATTTTGCTATTTCGATACTTAAAAGGCAATTTCCTGCACCAACCTCTACGAAAACCAAATTGGATTGCAGGAAAGGTTTTAACAGCTCAATTTGCCAGCCGATTTTGTGTGACATATCGGACTTTGGATTATAAGCGATATTCGGAAATTTGCTAAATAATTCTCCATATAGCGCCTTATAAGCGTGCTTTCTTTCTGTGGTGTTACTCAGTCTCAACTTTTGAGCTAATTCTTTTTCCAAAATATATTGTGCATATTTATTGTCTTCCATAGATCAGTATTTTATGATGCAAAATTTACAAATTTCTTTGCAGGAGTTCATCCTGGAGCTCTACCTGCATTTTATTCATTCATTTAGCGGGTTATAAATAAGTGAACCTATATAGGCATATGTTCCTTTTATTTTTTAATTTATTATTAAAAACCGAGAGCGGGTATAAAAACAAGATAACCAACCCATATAGCAATTTCAATAGAAGGAATGTAAATTTGGTAGCAATTCTCCCGCTGTATTTAAGATGATATCTTCTACACGATAAAATGCCTGCCCTAATCTTGATATTGTCGACATTTTTGGATGAGGCTTTGGCCGCTGCAGGTGTAAAAACGATTTTGGAAGTACACAATACCGGAATTCCTAATTTATTTGCTCGCTTACAAAAATCGGTTTCTTCATAATATAAAAAATATGAGGAGTCAAATCCGCCTATTTTATAAAAAGCTTTTTTATTAAGTAGCATCAAAGCGCCTGAAACGTAATCAACAACATAGTCGTCAATATCATTTTTTTGTTTTCGATAATGAACCCATTTGTCTAACATTTTGATATACACCAAATCGATAACAGCTATAGAAAAAAAACAGCTTAACAAATTTGGGAACTTCAAATAATGATATTCGATCTTTGGATTTTTTCCTGACAGGATTAAGTCACAGGACAAATCTGATGGATAAATATCAAACTTTTCAATTTTTAGGTCTGGGTTAAGAATCAACAACGAATCGTATTTACTTTTTGAAACACCCAAATTTATGGCAGCTCCATATCCCATATTGTAAGTAGGATAAATTACTTTAACAGAATCTGATTCGAAAATTTCCAAATCATCGCTGCTGTTGTTGATCAATAATATTTCACCGCATTCCTTAACCTTTTCAATAACATTAGAAATTATAGCGGGTAACAAATGTTTTGAATAGTAGAGGACAATGATAACAGATATTTTGTTCGTACTCATACTTTTGCGATAAACTTAATCATCTCAAGACGTGCGTCTAGTGGGCTTCCTTTTTTGCCTGAAGAAAGACGCTAAATGTAGTAAGGTTTTCTTGAGTGAATTCTTTTAACCGATTGGATAACTTTAGTGTATCAATATTTGATTTTGCTGTTTCCTTTATTTCGAAAATAATTGTATTTCTACTCTCGTTAAGCAGTCGGCGGTGGGTTGAATAGGGTTCTCTGTTGATAATGAAGTTTTTCCGACCTCTGATAATTTTCCATTCAAGATCAGAATACTGCCAATGCCCATCCCAGGTGTCAGCCGTTCCACACGATTTGAATCCAATATCATGAGACTGTAGTCCACCTGGTTTTAACCATTTTGAAATATTCATGTAAGTTCCACGCAAATCGTCTACGGCTTGTAGCACTGCTTGGGAAAATACCATATCTACTGATCCCGGTTCAATAGACTTCGCTTGATTCCAAGGAACTTTGTATTGAAGGAACTCATTCTTATTCCAAAAGTCAGTCCCATTCATATTGACTAATGATTCCCTTATTTTAGCGACCCTTTTGTCCTTTAAAGTTTCTTCCATAATACTATTAGGTAAAATATGGAAAGGGAAACTATAATCCTCCAATAGGGGTCTTAGTCGAGGAAACTCGTTTTCGCCTGGAATATTTGTTCTAAGGGCAAAGAGTTCCAGAATCTCATCAAAAATCTTTAAATTTTGACGTTGATTTGCATAGTATTTGATGTCCAAAGCAAGGTACTTTTCTACACCTGAGAAAAGAGCCGCTATGCCAGTTCCTAATGAATCACCGGGTCCAAGTTCAGCAACAGTTTTTGGAATCGAAGTCAACCCGTTTTGAAAAGCATATGTTAAATGCCTTAACCAAACCGAATAGCAATATCTAGCGTTTGAAGTTCCTCCTGTATGTTTATTGAATTCGTAGAAATATTCAATTCCAGGGATGCTCTTTAAAATGCCTTTTATTAAATATTTCGCTTTCATTTGTTACTCATGGAGTGTGTTTGGATTCGATCCGTGTTGAACAAAGCAATATGCAGAAATTTCCGTTTTTAAGACTTGTTGCCATCATTTAATGCCGGCGTCCATTGGCTGTAGGAGTGGAACGTTTGTTTCATGTTGCTTCAATTCCAAATATTTTGAACATATTCCTATCAATCCCATTGATATTATCCATGAATGTAAAGTTCCAGTCCCCATGCTAAACACTAAAAACATACACAATATCGAAAACCCAAAGGCCGAAATTTGCTTATCAACAACCCTTTTTTTGAATAAATACGATATTATACTAGCTATAAATATCAGCGTAACAAAAATACCTACCGATCCCTGTTCGATTAAAAGTTGATAGAAATAACTCTCGAAACCTTCAAAGTCAGGATCACTGGTTCTCTCTTGTTCCGTACTGGCCCATCCCAAATCTTCTTCTATATAATAAAGGCCATTACCAAAAATTGGATTTTTCAGAAATTCATTATAACTAGCTTGTAACTGCAATGTTCGCATATTTAGTGAACTCCCAGAAGTATTACCACCGTTTACACGAAATGCATCTACCGTGTTTTCAACTGATTCATGTATAATTGGTATATTATATATCACACAGCAAATAAATCCAATGGCTATTAGCATTTTAATTTTTGCCAAGGTTCGAAATGCCAAAAGAATAAAAATTATCAACCCTATAGCAAATGCCAAAAGCGGTGTTCTTGAATTTGCAAGGATCAGATTCGTAGTAGCTAACAACATAACGACGATACTAAGTTGCTTTAGCTGTTTCAGGTAGAAGAAACTGTAAAATGCTAACAAAGAGAATATTCCACACAAGTAGCCATAGTATATCGGGTGGGAAACAAAAGAATTTATTCTAAATCTTCCACTACCCTGGGCGTAGTCATCGAAAGGTGAAACTGAACGATATAAAGTAGTTATCAAATGATCGAGCGGATTGCTAAGAGTGAAAAAATTGAAGATTCCGTAAATACCCATGATTAAAGAAGATACTAATAAAAATTTCACCAATTTTTCCCAATCTTGAGTTTTGGTAATGTTGATGTAACATAACAACGAGACAAATATCGTTTGTACGAAATAATCGAGCGGTCTATAAATTTTCAGAACCAAGCCTATCCTCTCATCAAAGACACCGATAGTTAAAACTCCAACTAGAAAAATTATCATTGAAGACACTAAAGGGTAATATTTGATCTTAGGGATCAATTTTCCGGACTTAACTATTTCAGAAAACATCAAGCTATAAATCAATAAGCGATCGAATGACATTTTCGTGGGAAATTCAATAATCATAATTCTATCTGAAAAAAATAGAATACCAGTGAAAAACCATATCAATCTCTTTACTCCTGAAGACTGTAAAATCCCCCAAAAGAAAACAATAGCAGCAACTAGAAAGAATAATTTTCCCATTAAGCCTCAGGCTTTAATTTATAAAATTTAAGCCGATATGGTTTTACCAACTTTATCAGGTTCGTATCTTTTAATATAAGAAATTGGTAGACACCAAAATAAAGTGTACAACAGGTAGTAGCACATATCAAAATCAGCAAGTCATTGATCAGATATGTATACAAAACATAAGAAATTGCAAAAAAGGGAAGCGTAAAAAAAAGATTGTAGATAAATTTCTTTAACGGAAAACTGATATTAATATACTTTTTTACGAAATACAAAGAAATTATTGTCACTAAAGATTCACACAGTAACTGTGACACGGCGACAGCATTTTGATGATAGCGGGGTATAAAAATCAAATTAATAACAAGACCCAATATCATTCCAATAAGAGCTAAAAGCACCATTAGACTGTCCTTCTGAAAAACACTAAGAATTTGAAGACAAAAGATTTGACCAAATGCGACCAGTAAAATCACTGGAGCCATTATCTTAATACAAATTATTGAAGGAAGGAAATCTTGTCCAGCAAAAACCATCGTTAGCGGCTTCGCGAACAGATATACAAACAAAGTAATTGGTATTCCTAGAATTATTACAAAATTCATCGACTTTTCTATAATTGCTATAAAAGCACTCTTATCGTCTCTGTGAAGCAATGAATTCAAATTTGGTATAAGTACGGCCGAGACTGCCCCAAAAAAAGATATAAAAATTCGAACTATTTTATCTGCCGTATAGAAGTAACCAACTGCGGATGTTGAAGACAAAAAGCCGAGCAATGTTGTGGGAAGTATTGTATAGATTTTGGTCAGTACAATATACATTCCTAAAACCAAAAGTGGTTTGAAGTGAGCTGCTAGTCGGTTTACTTGTATTGCTCCAATTCTTTGGACATATTTTTTTGCATAATTTAAGTTAGTTAATGCGGTCACGACGAACTGCAATACATAAATTAAGAAATATAAGGAAACGTCCGTTGACTTTTTTACGAATAGAAAAACTGCGACAATCGTCAAAAGCTTAATCACCAAACTCCTTATAGTTATGTATTTAAAGTCGCTGACGCCGAAAAAAAGCCATTCAATGGAAAAAGCCTGTGATAAAATAAATAGACCGCCAGCAATAGTCAACAGCTTATAACTGTCAAATCGGTTATAAAACGATAAAGAAGCAAAATAGATGCATAACAATATAACAGTTAGAAATATATGTACAACTAATATTTCGTAAAATAGCACAGACCTTTTTCGTACATCACTTCCTACGCTTGCAATTTCCCTGACACCATACACGGACAAACCAAGTGCTGCGATGATAATAAAATTTTGGCAGTAAGACAATATAAAATTACAAACACCCAAACCTTCGGCCCCGACTATTCTAGACAAATAAGGAAACGTCAAGAGTGGAAAAACGAAATTTGACCCAGTTAGTAATATATTGTAAAACAAACTCTTCTTCATCTCTGACTATGGGAGTTCGATGCGGGCTGTTGCGGCAAGTTCGATCTGGACAAGTACTCTATGAGCTTGCACCTCTCAACATTTGGTTTCAATAATAATTTGCTCGTGAGTTAAAATCTTTAATTATATGACTTTCTTAACAACAACCATTTGACAATAGCTAATTGAATTTGCTTCACTTTGTAGCTAATTTGCTTTGGTAGTGGTTCGTGTTTGTATCATAGCCATAGCCATAGGCATGACCATAACTATACTTCTTAAAGCCTCTCGAACGAATTCCATTAAAAACAAGTCCAACATTTTTTAACTCATGTATTTGATTATTTTTATCTAATCTTTCGACTGCAATTTTAGGCGTATGCCCGTGCCTGATTATATACAATGTTGCATCACAATGCTGAGCCAATGTATATGCATCTGAAAGTAATCCTACGGGTGCGGTATCGATTAAAACAAGATCAAATACTTGCTCCAAATAAACTAGCAAGTCAGCCATTCTGTCCTTCATCAGTAACTCCGACGGATTTGAAGGAAGCGCACCTGCAGCAACAACAAAAAGATTAATATTTATTTCTGTTCTTACTATAATGTCTTCCAGTTCTAATTCATCCTTTAAATAACTGCTTAAGCCCTTTTCAGTTGCGACCGTTAGTATTTGACTTAAAGAAGGATTGCTAAGATCCGCTTCAACTATAACTACTTTTTTCCCCGTAAGCGCAACAGAAAGTCCAAGATTGGCCGCTACAAAACTTTTCCCGTCCCCAGGGACAGAAGATGTCACAAGTAATATTTTCTGTTTGCCTCCAATTCCAATATGTCTCAAGGATGTTCTCAACTTCCGGAATTGCTCCGCAATAATACCTCTAGCCCCATCGTATATCACTATCGGATTTTTAGAATTTTCGTAGCATATTTCGGCTATAATCGGAAATGAACTCATAGTTTCTATTTCATTCCTGAATAAAATATTGTTTGATAAATATTCCTTAGAATTGATCAGCAAAATTCCAAAGGCAAAGGCTACCATTACCGCTAGCGGATATATAAGTTTTTTGTTTGGACTCACAGGAAATAGTGAAGACTCAGCTTGATCCACTATCCTATTATCAGCTACCGTGGAGGAATTTGACAAAGCAGCTTCTTCTTTTTTTTGTAGTAAGAATGAATAAATACTGCTCTCAATTTGTTGCTGCCGACTAATTTCAACAAGATCTCTTTCTTTTTGAGGTATTGATTGAAGTAGAGATGAATAAGTTGTATTCGTGAACAATAAATTTTTTAAGCTAGCTTCAAGGCTTCTTCTTTGACCTTGAATATTTTCTATTATACTGGGCTTAATTTTTTCGATTTGATTAAATAGCGAAATCATCACAGGGCTGTTCTCTCCTGTTGTCTTTTTAAGTCTTTCTTTCTCAAGTTCCGAAATGTATAATTTCTCAAGTAGTCCAGTCAAAAGCGGATCAGAAATCCCCAAAGTTGAAGGAACAATTCCAAAACTATTATCCTTCGTCTTAACATATCTTTCCACCTGGTCAAGAACTGCTAATTGCATATTGATATCACTCACCTTTTGGTCATTTAGACTTACGTTTTTCAGAAACAGTTGTCCCTGTGAACTGATATCGACCGCGCCTTTGTTTGATTTGTATTTCTGAATTTTGTCTTCAATTGAATCAAGATGTCGACCAACGATATTTAATCGTTGTTGCACGAATTGGAAGGTGCTCGCTGCTAGAGCATTTTTATCATTAATGGCAGCGCGATTATAAGCTTTGATAAGGTGATTCAATATGTGTTCAGCAAGGACAGGATCTTCATTCTTTAATTTCAAATTTAATACTGTTGAAAGTTTACTGGAAGCAGAAACTTCAAATTTCTCCATCAAATCAGAAGTTACTTTTTTGGGGTTTGTCAATGCGAAATATAGCGGCTTTTCTTCCCAGGCTTGATTGGTCTTAGTTTGAATGAATTTAAGAATTCCATAGGAAGTTTGAACCCATTCATTTAAAGGAAAGCTGCGATTGTCGATCATAGCCTCTGATTTCATAGAGTTATACTTGATCCTTATTTTCGCGACTTCAGGTAGCAATTTTGGGTATTTTGCTTCGATTTGGATCGGAGAGAAAGAATAAGCCGATACTTTCCCCCAATTATTAACAGAGTAAACTGGTGCGTATAATTTTAAATCCGTTACTACTTCATTCATTAGCGATCGAGATGTGAGTACCTCTATTTCGTTTTCGACGATTTTTTTTGTAGTAATTAGATTCAAAGATTCAATCATCCTCGAATCATCAATGCCTTTTTTTTCATCTTTAATAAGCAGAGTAGCGACTGATTCATAAAGTGGTGCTGTTAAACGTGTATACAACCAAGTTCCGGTTAGTGATATAACCAGCAGTATGAGAAAAATCGGCCAGTATGGAATATAGCGATTGAAGAACTGAGATATTATATTCCCTATACTTTCGTCGCCAGTTTCTGATATATTTCGCATAACAAAAGAAATAAAAAATCAGCTCCACTCAATTGTCCACCAGGCGTCAATTAAAAACGTCTAATTGATAAGCGAAGTAGATAAATAAGAAGCTGTCGATTATAAAAAGAAGCGAGCATTGCTGGATACTTATTCTCCGGTTTCTAGTAAGAAGCAACCTGCTTTTGATTTACCTCACGTTGTGGGTTTTCACATCCAGATAAACTGGCACTAACCAAGTGCTAGATTATCTTGACCATATAGTTCGAATAATATTCTAGTTCTTACAACTTCAACCCTCGAAGTTTGAATTTCAGCAGACATCATGTAACCAAGAGAAGGTAAAACGATTTTTACCGTGTTACTTTTTACCGCAATAACTTGTCCTTCATGTTTCATTAAAGGTCCACTAACTACTCGGACAATATCATGCAAATTAACAGAAGTTTTTTCAAGTGTAACATGGGTGTGTTCACCAAGAAAACTACGAATCATTGCAATTTCAATATCACGGATCTGCGCAGGTTTTCCAAGCCAGTGGACAAAATTGATAACTCCATCTGTCTTAATCATTTGAAGATGTTGATCTGGCGAGATTCTTACGAATACATAAGATGTAAATAGAGGCTCGAGAACGATTTTTTTGCGATCAGCCCATTGCTTTTTTACCTTATTAAGAGGGCAATAATTTTCAATGTGCTTTTTTGAAAGCAGTTCAGAGACTTTCTTTTCCCACCGTACGCGAGTATAAACCGCATACCATTTTTTTTCACTCATAGATAAGGTTTAGAGAGTATAGAGTGATACAATATTTAAGGTGTGATTTTCGTTCGGGGCAGGGCTCCGCCAAATCCGCTTACATCGGTCTCTTTAGCGAAAAATAAGTTTATACGGGAAATATCTGCAGGTGTAAACCTTCATATGCAATATATCCGGCAATGGGATCGTAACCCAGGTGGTTTAGCGGAAGATGGATTAGTTTTGATTAAAGGACCTAAGGGTCTTTATTCAGATAAAAATAAGGGGAATTTGTTACAACAAAATCAACTGTTCAAATTTTAATCTTGTTTCTTAACCTCAATAAAGAAAAATGAAACAAAAATATCTTCCATAATTTGCTTGATTTTAAGTCTTTGAATTTTATTAGGGTATAGGTCCGTCTCATTTTTTTTCCTGCTGTTAATTCTAAATTTCCTTTTTTTGGTAAGTGATTTTACCTAGCAAATGACCTTTTATGATCTACAATAAGGCATAATAGTGATATAGTGATCATAAAATACATTGTTATGAACCAATTCGAAAATCATATCCAGGGTGACAATCCGGTAATCGTCGACTTCTTCGCCGAATAGTGCGACCTTGTTAACCAAGCCAATGGTCCGAATTTAAGAGACTGTCGATAGTATATTTTTAACTAAGCCGTGGCCCGGATTTAAAGGAGTATTATAGGTTGAACGCTGATTGGCCAGAAGATCAATAAAGTACCTGAATATGAACCCGTCGAAAACTTTCTCAAATGAAACATCCACAATAAAAATACGCTGCCTACTTTAGTGGTTATCGATGACTTACCCAAGCGCTCCCTGGAGAAAAGTGAAGACTGGGTATTGAATTTTATAAAAACCAAGGCTTGGTAAAAAATCGCGTGAAGCTAATTAGTATACTTTATCAAAAAGTGACGAAATCCCAACATGCTTCAGAATCTTCAATCAGCACTGCTTGTTAATCAAACTAAAATCGACCAGGTTTACCTAAACGGCTTATAGTACGACTCATGCGCTATTGCCAACATAGGCTTATCTCCTGAAGTATCCCCGTACGCAAAAATCTTTTCGTAATCAGTGAGGGAAAACCGTTGTTTGATACGAGCAACTTTTTCCTCACCGTGGCAATTAATGTCCTGGAGCTTTCCTGTCAACTTTTCTTCCTGCAGCTCCAACCTGGTTCCGATTAACTCAACTCCCATAGAATCCGCCCACGGTTTAACCCAATTCTCCGCTGACGCAGTTACTATCACTACTTCTACCCCTTCATCAATTAGCCTCTTTATTTCCTCTTTAGCCCCAGTCCTTATTAGACCAGGTAAAACTTGTAAAGAAAATTGCGCGCAATAATTTTCGAAGGTTGCTAGTGTTGTGTTCTTAAAGAAATGTATAAGTATTCTTTCCTTTGCATGATGATTGGAAATGACACCAAGTTTGTATCCCAACAGATAATGCAAATTGAGGATGAATCCAAGGTAGAAGGGAATGTTGCCTTTACTGAATTTGATGAATTCCAGTAATGTATCCTTTGTTGTAATGGTACCATCAAAGTCGAAAAATGCAATATGTTTTTTCACATCTTCAGTTTTACAAAAATGAACTCTGGTATTGATTTAATTATCAGCATAATCCATCTCCAGAACCATTTCACATATATAACGTTCTTTCGCTTCCTCACTCCATTATATATAGCTTTGGCTACTTCAGCAGGTTGAGCTGTTAATAATTTAGGCAATACAAGATTTTCGGTCATCTTCGTGTATACAAATCCCGGCTTTACAGTTAAAACATGCACATTGTCCTGAATCATTCGGTTTCTCAATCCTGATAAATAAGCTGTGAAGCCCGCTTTGGCACTCCCATAAATATAATTACTTTGCCTGCCCCGCTCACCTGCCACTGAACTTATTCCTGCAATCACACCTGCTTTCTGAATTCCATAATAGTTACTGACGATATTCAAAATTGATACAGCACCCGTATAATTTATGTTTATCATGGCTTCCGTCTCAGTCCATTGCGCTCTTGCTATTTCATTATCGGTCATATAACCAAATACACAAATCGTTATATCCGGTTTAACAGGAAGCTCATCGAAAAAAGACTGATGAGATCCAAAATTACCTGCATCGAACAAATGCAGTGAACAGTGAATATTAAATCGTATTTGCAAGTCAGATTGCAATGGGGTAAGACGTGCAATGTTTCTTGCCGCTAACTGTATATTAAAGCCATTCGATGCATATGTATTGGCAATCGCAACTGCTATGTCGGAAGTTGCGCCAAGGATTAGTACAGTAGACATTATTTGTTTAATGGTTAGGGGTTAGCAAAAGCCGGTCAGACTGTGCCGACCTGAACTTACCTTCCGGATTATATTTTTTTAACGTAGCTTTAAATTCATCGAGTCTTGGATATCCCGCCCTTAACATCTCAGGTTTCATCCTTGCATCTTTACTCATGTAGAGGCGTCCACCATATTTCAACACAACTTTATCCAACTCATCTAAAAACGGAAATAAGTTGGGACGTACCGGAAAATCAAGAGCTAATGTATAACCTTCATCCGGAAATGAAATCATGCTCTCTTGTTTTCCAAACACCTTCAATACGGCAAGAAACGAACCCATCCCTTCATCACTTATTCGCTGCACAATTTCCTTCAAACCCTCTTTAGCGCTCAATGGTAGCACAAACTGGTATTGAATAAAGCCTTTCTTTCCATAACCACGATTCCAATGCAGTATTGCATCGAGTGGATAGAAAAAAGGCTCATAACTCACTATATTATTAATTTCTTTTTTGAAATTTTTTCCATAGTATAAAAAATTAAACACCTTTACTGTAAAAGAATTCAGGAACCACGAGGGCAGATTAAATGGAAAAGAAATCTGTTTATTTTTAGGAAGCTGCAGTGGATTGGACCGTTTATCCTCAGGTAAATCTTTTACCTCGGCATGTTCGCCAAGCATAAGAATGCTTCGGCCAAAGTTTTTTCCTTTCTTAAGGCAGTCTATCCAGGCTACAGAATAAGTATACTGACTGTATTCATCAAACAGCTGAATGATATGGTCCAGATTTTGGGCTTTTAGTTGCTTCTGTTTGATATAAGACGTTTGTATTTTCTTCAGCTGAAACTTCACTCTTGTGACCAACCCGGTAAGTCCCATTCCTCCACAGGTAGCTTCAAACAGATCTTTGTTTTGTACAGGTGAGCAGGTAATTGTAGTACCATTTTCCCGGACAATATCCATGTTTAAGATATGGTTTGAAAATGAACCATCGACATGATGATTTTTTCCGTGGACGTCACTTGCGACAGCACCACCAATTGTGATATATTTAGTTCCGGGGGTAACCGGAAGAAACCATCCTTTAGGTACTATGATCTCAATTATTTTATCCAGCGTTAGTCCGCTCTGGCATTCAAAAATCCCGGCTTCAATGTCGAAGGATAATACCTTATCATATTTTAAAGTTGATAAAGTTTCAGCAGCAAGGGACGCATCCCCATAGCAACGACCGTTACCCCTGGGGATAAAACTCATTCCCTGATCCACATGTGTTTTGAGATCATTATCAAAACTAAAAGTAAGTTCGTCACTGTCAACAACCGGATAGTTTCCCCAATTAGCAATATTTTTCTTCATCCTTAAAACAGTGTTATATCCTTAATGTAAATAATTGTAATAAAACTGGCTATCCAAAGGAGCAATGAAATTTGTATGAAGCGATCCTTGTAAAGGACTTTCGTTGGCGAACCGGAGTCTGCCATCACGTAAATAATTTGCAGGTATCGCATTATCCCAGCTAAAACAAAAAGGCAGGTATAATAAAGGCGGTAGGTTCCAAGCCTTGTGATTACATCTTCAGACATTGTGTACATAAAATATGCTACAACAATTACAGCACAAACCAGTGCAAGTAATATATTCAACAGTTCAAGATTATATCCCTTTATTGATTTCCGCATGTCTGCTCCGCTATTCATTTTCAGAAGCACATCATCTCGCCGCTTTCCAATTGCCATGAAAACCGCCAGAAGAAAAACCATAATAATAATCCATTGCGACAAAGGAACCAACGAAATTACGGACCCTGCCTTTACTCTTAACACGAACCCTATAGCCAGGATCAGAATATCAAGTATTGGAATGTTTTTAAGCCCGAGCGAATAACAAACGTTGATCACAAAATAGATACCCAGCACAAACATGAATTTGTCCCTGATTAAATAAGCAAGGCTAAAACCCATTATCAACAGAATACCGCAGATTATCAATGCAGCTGTTTTGGATACCGCACCTGATGCAATAGGACGATTTTTCTTTACGGGATGCTTTCTATCATCTTCAACATCCCGGTAGTCATTAATGATATAAATACTGCTTGCTACAAAGCTGAACGCAAGGAAGCCAAGTAACAACTCACCGACTTTTGAGATATTTGCAATCTCACCGGCGAAAAAAATAGGGATAAATAAGAATAGGTTTTTAGCCCAGTCTTTTGGTCTTAAGAGTTTGAGGTAAGCCACTTTGGGTTAATTAGTGCGTCAAAGTACAAATAAATAATTGAAAATGCCAACCGTCCAATATATAGGTAGCGCTGGCAGGAATGAAAGATATTTTCTATGTTTACACCCAGTTAACCCGAACTCTAAAAAAACTTGATATGTCCAGGCGGCTTTTGACCACATTAGAAATTCTATTTATTGTTTTTTTAGCCTGCGTTCCATTATTTGCAACCTTTCCTTACCGTGTAAATATTTTTCTCTCCTGGGAGGGAGCTTACAGGATAAGCGAGGGTCATTTGCCTTTTCGTGACTTCGGCACCCCGCTGGGCGGGATGTTCTGGGTGATTCCAGGTATTTTTTTCAAAATCTTTGGAGCACAGATGATAAGCCTGATCAAGGCCCAGGTATTTATTAATATTATTGCGGGACTATCTTTCCGATCTATATTAAAAAGTTTAAATATCCAGGAGGGTATCCGTTTTATTTCGGTCGTTCTTTTTTGCCTTTCTTATTCATTCATGAACTTCTGGCCATGGTACAACCATACCGTAATTGTGTATGAACTGGTTGCTCTGGCGTTTTTGATCCGTTACATCGCCTTTAGCAAGTTGGCAACGAATCCAAAATACCGGTTTATGTTACTGGTGGCATCAGCAATCTTTGTATTGTTTTCGTTTTTTACAAAGCAGGATGGAGGGGGGATGGCATTTGCGATTTGTATTGCGTTGTTGATTTATCATGCCATTTATGAAAAAGACTGGAAGTCTTTACTAATATTCATCGGAAGTTTTGTCTTATTAATGACTATCGTAGTCGCCTGGCTCTCCAGCTATGAGTTTGCATATTGGTTTAATCATGGCCAGGCTCCCCACAGTGCAAGGATCTCAATCAGGGAAATTGCAGACGATTTTTTTAATTCGTCACAATGGATAAAATTTTATTTGTTTTTAATTGGATTATTAATTCTATCATCTTTTAAAAACTGGAAAGAATTTTACAGTAACAAAACTGAAGGCGTTTTCTTACTATTAACGCTGGCTATGCTCGGCGAGGCCGCAGTGTTCCAGGTTACAAGTTATACTCCACCAGATAATAATATATTCTTTCACAGCTTTGCTTTTGTATACATAATCAGTCTTCTTGGCAGAACGACGTCCTTAAATTTCCTGAATCGTAAAACAATTTTAGTGTGTTTTACAGGAATGATGTTGTGGTGGAGTGGAACTTACTGGAAATACATTCAGCGTATTGTTGAGCGTGCAATGCCCGCAGGAGAAATAGCAACAGTATCACAGACAGGAGAAAATATAGTGAACAGGAAGACATATATGATCAACAAAGGTGATTCACTTGACATACCTATGAGTCAATGGGTGTATACAGGACTGAAATCATTTGATAAAATATATATGCCGAAACCGACTGTTGATGGCATACATAGACTATTGAACATGGATCTGGTTAAAAACAGTAAATCCCTGAAGGTTCTAAATATGTCAGAACTGACACCATTAGCAGCAGAAATGCCATATGAACTTGAAAAAAACGAAAGCTATCCTTTGTGGTATCATCTGGGTGTTGGGATGTTTAACCGGGAAGCAGAGATGTTTGAAAAAAGAATAGCAGAAAAATATTATGACCTGGTCCTTTTTGAGAATATCGAAACTCTTAATAACTTTTATCCCTTCAGGATCAGAGTTTCGCTAAAAAAACATTATAATCTCGCAGACTCTTTTCTTGCACCGCGACGGGGAAACACACAAGGTGAAATAGAAGTATATAGAAAATAAAGAGACTGCTTCGGAAATATTTTTTGTGCTCTGCCTTGCATTATTCGAAGCTAATTTATACTTTACATTTTAATATCCTCTTGTTGAATATCCTATATCGCTTATTAGCTGATTTTTCTTACCGAATTCCGTTATCCAAACACTATAATAATCCCGGAGTTTTTGATATATAATAAATCCACTTCCTGAAAGATCAAAAAACAACCGAATCCACTTCCCGAAAGATCAAGAATTAGCTGAAATTTTCGTTCATATTAATGCTTACTTCATGATCGTACACTCTTCCAGACTAATAATTTTATTAGTTATCTGCCCTATTTTATTATTCAGCCAGACAGATGGCGATTACAGATCTAACTTTACCGGAATATCTGCAACCTGGAACACCACTTCAATCTGGGAACGATATGACGGGACTACATTTTCCTGGGTGGCAGCTTCGAATTATCCCACCTCCAGTGATAACGTAATTACCATTTCTTCCGGTGATAGTATCCAAATAACTTCACCAGCTCTATCTCTTGACCAATTAGTAATTGAACCAAATGCGAGCATCTTAATCGCCTCCCAGGTTGTTACTGTCAACAATGGTCCGGGAAATGATATACAGGTTAACGGTCGGTTATATGTGGCGAGTGGTGGAATTCTGACCACTAATACTATCGATCCTGGTTTTATTTATGTTGCTGTTGATGGATATCTGGAATTAAGAAATGGAGCTGTTATTGGAACCAGCTTAGACAACTATGGCATATTCGAAGTCAACATTTTTTCAATGAACAATGGTTGTACGATTAATAACTATAACTTATTAAATTTTGTAAATACAAATCCTGGCAGTTCATTTTATAACCCTACAATCGATAATGCTTCCCTGGTTAATTATGCGAATATATCAGTCAATACAACCTCAACTGTTCTTTTAACAGGTAGCAGTAGTCTGAATAATTTTTTCATAAATGAAACTACAGGTTCTATCACCATCACTATTTCAAATGCCATATTCGGAACCAATAACAGTAATGCAGGTATTAATTTCACTAATAAAGGCATTTTGCAGGGTGAAGGCACCTATTCCTTCAGCAATTTTCCAGGTACAATATCCGGATCCGGTACAGCTGTAAAAGGTTTAATTAATCCGGGAATAAGTACGAGCTCCACGGGCATTTTATCAGTGAATGCTGCATTGATAAAGCCTGATATAGGTGTTGTTATCAACCTTGGTAACAGCATCACTGCGGGAACCGGCTACGATCGTTTAGTATTAAGTGGTAATCCAACGCTCACAGGAAGTTCCCTGACTATTACAGAGAATGGGACCAACACTCCAATTGGTGTTTATACCATTCTCACTACATCAGGCACCTTTATCGGTAATTTTACAGAGGTTGTCACACCTTCAAACTATGGTCCGATAACTATAGTTGGTGGAAATGAAATACGAATAGAAAAACTTGCAATACTCCCTCTGACCTGGGGTAATTTTACTGCTGTAGTTAACGGAAAAGATGCAGTTGAACTTAAATGGAACGTGCTGCAAGAGTCAAACACGTCACACTTCGAAATATCGACATCTACTGATGGCCGCAATTTCAAAACAGTTGGAACTGTTAAATCAGGCGGAAATACAAACAGCGGGCATCATTACAATTTTATACATGGCAGCCCGGATAATAACAAAGTAAATTATTATCAGCTGGTTCAAATTGATCTTGATGGCAAATCTTCCCGGTCAAAAATTATAAGCATAAGATTAAACAAAGAAAATCTGCGCCCCATTTCGATTTACAACAATCCGGTGCATGGTATGCTTAGAATAGAAGTGAAGGAGCCAAATGTCCAGGTTAGTGTTCTTGGTCTTGACGGTAAGTTCTACAAACGTTTTAATCTCAATACTGGTTTTCACCAGCTTGATGTTCAGGATTTGGCTTCAGGGGTTTATCAAATCCTCGTATTCAACAATAGCAAACTAGTGCAAACAGAAAAAGTGGTTATGGTAAAGTAACACACCGCAGGTTAGCAAAATTTAAAAAAGAAAGGTGGCGTAATTTCTATGTCACCTTTCCCATATTAAGATTTATCTAACCAAAATGACCTTGTGGTTTTGTACCCCATTAGGACCGGTTAAACTTAAAAAATACGTCCCCCTGGCAATGTCGCTTACCTCCAGTTTGGAGGTACCCGTTGCAAAACGACGATGAACTTTCCCGTTAACATCAATTAATGAAACTTTCACCTTTGCAATACCCGCCCCGGATAAATAAATGTGATTTGTTGCAGGATTCGGAAATATACCTATTGAATTAGTCTTAGTCATTGGTAGGGATACAATTTCCGAATAAGAAATTTTATTTGACAACTCAGTCCATTTAAGACGGTAGTACACTGATCCTTCAGCATGGGTATCAGTTTGCGTGTAGCTCTGCCCATTAGGTTGCAGACCACCTTTAATTGTTGCTATAGTGGAAAAACTCCTTCCATCATAACTTTTTTCAAGTGAAAATTCTGTATTGGTATCTTCCTCTTTTGTATCCCAATTCAGCCTGGCTTCAGATGTGGAAATGCGTTTACCGGTAAAACTTGCGAGTTTTATAGGTAAATTCATCGATTGCCCAACCACCAAAAATATTGGTGTGCCTGTCAGTGAAATATTTGTTTGCAGGATAGTTGTTGTGGTGGCATTGCTAGAATAATTCCATTCATGTTTAATGAGATTAGGAACATTTAATGCAGCAGGGAAAGAATAGGTAGCGGCAGCGACTTCACTTTTGTCTATCAACGCTTTTGCCCATAAAACGTAAACGAACTCTCCATCATTTTTTTTAAAAGCGCCTCCCTCAATATTCGATGGGAGATACATTGAACCGGTTCTGGCTGCATCATAAGTAGATCCGAATAACAATTGTGAGGTTGTCTTCATTCCGATTCCCAATTCAGTCATCTTTTGGCTGCCCTGTACATCTCTCTTGAGATTTTCATACAAGCCCATCATCGCATAATCCTGGTTACCCACATCAACACCTTCAGCCGGAGCGTCGATAGCTTCGCCCACCATATAGAAATAAAATTGCTTAATATCATGCTTTTGCGATAAGACCAGTGATTTTATACCATAGTTTCTTTGCATCTCATCCGTTCCATGCTGTACTCCTGAGGGGCGACGTGTAATGTTACTTTCGGTAATGATAAAATGTTTGCGGGGGAAAGTTGTTCCATTGTAACCATAGTTGTTAAGAGTTGTTATCATATCATCTTTAGCATTCACCACCCGGGCTGCTGCGTAGTCAGAAGTCCGGGTATGGACAAACCCACCTACTGCATTGCTCCAATAACGCATTGAATAGCCAGGGTAAATATGATAACTCACCATGTCAAAATAGGCACTTCCTTTCAATGGATAGTCAGCAGTTACAGAACCTTCCTGCCCGGCGGTAGGATTATCTGTATACCTGCATAATGCATCAAGAAATTCGTAATAACCGATACCCCCGGGTGTTACATAATCGTCAGGACTGTATTTTTTAACTACCTCCCAGGTGATCCTCAACATCCGGATATAACTGTGGAAGGGTCCCCAGAGATTTACCAATTCATTTGGAAGCGGAGCCCTGGTCAGCCAGTTTGAAAGTGTAGCTCCAGTGAAGTCCGGCTCATTTACAACCTCCCATATTCTTATGTAATCACCATATGCCTGAACAAGATTGAAGATATACTGCGCATAATAGTTATTGGAGTTTACTGTACCATCAACATTCCATATAGGCTCATACAAATTGAGAAACAACCGGGAAGGTTGTGGGCATCCCGGGTAAGTAGTATTATCGCGGTGAGCGGCGGAAGGTTCTCCTACGAAATTGGTTATTTCGCGCATTTCAAGGTTCTGAACATAATTCCTGAAAGTATTTACGCGAATATTCAGTCCATGCAATTCTACAAAATAGTCCGGCAAAGTAGTTCTTATACTATGACCACCAGCGCCTCTCACATTTGCCGCTAGAGCATCGTCAGTCCAGCCATTGGCATAATAACCCATGTTTGCCCCATACATAAACAAATCTGTGTACGGCTTTACATAATCGTTAGCAGTTGGAACAACAGGTCCCTGACCGAAACTACCAAAAAAAGAAAATAAGAAAACTGAGATGAAGCCGGTTCTGTAGAAGGAAAATTTTGTCATTGTAGGTAGTAGTTAGATCCTGGTACAGGAGTCGTTTATAATTTGATACTTACATTGGCTAACCATCTCCAACAAAATCAGCCTGGTGATTTGTAAGGAGCATGGAAAATAGTCGACCGTATTGGCTAGGACTTTTATGGGGTGCTGAGCAGGCTTGTTGAGATGTGAACAAGCCTTATACCCCAATCTTCACGCCAAAATGTTAATTATTCTTGATTTGCCTGTTTTCTTGAGTTTAATCAATTACAATTTGATAAACTTTATTGCCGGAATAGGGACCTTCTCATCATTCACTTTTATGAGATATGTTCCTGCTTTAAGATCGCCAAGACTCAATTCCTTTTGAATGATCCGATCTGTGCTGCTTATCATATATGATCGTACCAGCCGACCATATATATCATAGATAAGGATTGTAGAAAGCGGTGATTTAACCGGCGCTTCGATCCTGAGTATAGCATTCGTTTCAACAGGATTCGGGTAAATTGTTATTTTGCTCACTGCTTTGCTCACTGAAACTGACATCGTATCTCTGCCCATATTACCCTTGTCGTCCGTTGCACTAAGTTCAAACTCGAATTCTCCTTCTGACAATGCATTCACCATCGTTTGGCGAGACCCCGTTTCTAAAATGTTATACGAAATTGGTCCCCTGATCATCCGCCATTTATAAGAAACAACCGTCCCATCATCATCAGAGGCAGATCCAACCAATTGTGCAGTTCTTTCCGGAAGAAATACTTCGATATCAGCACCAGCATTTACAACAGGTGCCCTGTTTCCCCTAAACAGTTCGGTTACGGTTATACTCATGGTATCCAGGCCAGTCGCACCCCTGCTATCAATTACCTCTAACATTAATTCGTAAGTACCGGGTTTACTGAAAATGATTGCTGGGGAAACAGAATTAGCATTTAATAAAATAAGACTACGTCCGGATATTTGCGTCCAGGAATAAGAAATTTTTGTGCCATCCGGATCATAAGAAAGGGAACCATCGAGAATTATATTATTGGACCCGAAAGTTATATTAAGGTTACTTCCCGCATTGGCAACCGGCTTCTCATTTGGCTTTGGCAATACCGTTATTACCACGATATCGCTGGCCATAGCACCCTTGTCATCTGTAACAATTAGTTCGAATTCATGGCTGCCTTCAGTCAACCCTTCAACTTCCGTTTCCGAAGCTGATACATTAACAATGTTAACTTTGGCAAGGCTCCTGAGTTTCCATGAATACATTGTTATAATGCCATCTTCATCTGATGCTGATCCTGTCAATTGAATTTTGTCAAGCGGCGCGACAACCGTTATATCCTCGCCTGCATTTGCTAAAGGTGATTTATTTATGGCTGCATTTACTGTTACAATCACAGTATCATGACCAATAGCACCTGAATTATCTGTAACAGTCAGTCCAAATGCATAGGTTCCTGCCGTCAGATCATTTACCGCAGTCACCGCTTCTGTTGGATTTAAAATCACCGCAGATCCACCGTATAACTTTTGCCATAAATAGCTGAAGATTCGACCATCCTGATCAGTGCCACTACCATTCAGTGTTATGGTTGAAACAGGTAAATTAATAAAGAAATCTGCCTCAGCATTCGCAACAGGATTTTTATTTGAAGCTGGATTCACCGTAATATTAATTTCATCGGTGTCTGTCAACATCGAATTATCGGTAACCGTCAGTTCAAATGTATAATTACCAGCCTGTAACCCGGTTATTTCTGATTCAGGCAAAGAAGCACTAATTATATTTGCACCTCCTCCTGATATTTTTCTCCATGAATAAGATAGGATCTTACCATCTTCATCTGTGCCTGAGCCTCTTAAAATCACATAGTTTGTTGGTAGTGTGATATTAATATCGGACCCGGCAAAAGCAACCGGCTTTTTATTCGGCGGGGGGGTTACTGTTACTTTTATTAAATCAGTGGCTATCATGCCTTGATCATCTTTTGCGCTTAATTCGAATTCGTAAACGCCCGCAACCAGATCTTTTACTTCGGTTGCTGCAGAGCCAGCATTAGCGATTGACGCAACACTCCCGCTCACTTTTTTCCACAATATTGTAATCAAAGACATGTTTTCAGCTGACACATTACCAGTCAAGGTGACGGATGTAGATGGTATCGCGATGATAATATCGGTTCCTGCGTTTACGATGGGAAGTTTGTTTCCGGCCGGATTCACTGTTACCTGTACTACATCACTTGAGATTGAGCCGTTATTGTCTTTAACAGTCAGTTCAAATTGATATATTCCTGTTGCAAGACCAGTAATCAAGGTGGTGGCAGCAGATTGACTTAATATGTTAGCTGAGCCCCCGGAACTTTTTCGCCAGCTGTATTCGACGATTGTTCCATCTTCATCCTGCCCGGATCCTCTGAGATTACAGCTACTTTGAGGAAGAGTGATAATTAAATCATCACCGGCATCTGCAACTGGTATCTTGTTTTGCGGAGCATTAACCCGGACCCGAACAACATCAGTAGCCTTAGCACCGTCATTATCAGTAACAGTAAGTTCAAACTCATATATCCCCGACTCAAGACCACGTACCCTGGTAACAGGGTGGTTTGCATTTTCAAATGTTACTGATCCCCCACTGATTTTTTTCCATAGATAGGTGATATTGGTTCCGTCCTCATCATTTCCCGAACCTCTAAGAGTCAAAGAATCTTCCGGAAGCGAAATAGTTATGTCGCTCCCTGCATTGGCCCGAGGAACTTTATTAGAAGCAGGATTCACAGTAATTTTAACCTGATCCTTCGATTTACCTCCTGCATTGTCGGTTACCGTGAGTTCAAATTCGTAAACTCCCGCCTCGAGGCGGGTTACAAGAGTAGTAACAGATCCACTGTTTATTATTTCAGCGGGACCGCCATTAAGTTTATTCCATGTATATGTAGCAATATCTCCATCGTCGTCTGTACCAGTACCAGATAATGTAACTGAATTGGCAGGAAGAGCAACAAATTGATCTTGCCCGGCATTCGCACGGGGTAATTTGTTGGCTGCTTTTACCGTAATTTGAACAACATCCTTTGAAGTTGCTCCCTGATTATCGGTCACTGTAAGTTCAAATTCATAAACTCCTTCAACAAGGTCATTGACAGCTGTTGTACTACTACCAGCATTCATGAGTGCAGCTGATCCACCTTTTATTTTTTTCCATGAATAGCTGCTGATTGTACCATCCGGATCCTTACCGGAACCTGTTAATGTTACAGCATTTTCAGGAAGAGAAATGCTGACATCATTGCCGGCACTGGCAACCGGGACTTTATTCGTCGGAACAACAGCGCCGCGTTCGTATTGGAGCATCCATTCGTATACATTAAGGCCATTTTCCCTGAAATTGGGATCATAGGTTTTTGTCCAGGCATCATGCGAAGTAGAAGTAAATATGGTCGCTTTTGCTAATCCGCTTGTGTAAGAATTGATGCCTTGCAGATAATTCAGTGTGCCAGCAACTCCCACTGTCGGATCGCCATTGTTATGTGTCATCCATGTATGAATTCCAGCATCCGAAATAACTTTACTGGTTCCTGCACTATATCCGTAAGCCTGACATACGGGTACCATTGCAGCAATTCTTTTTGCATAATCACTGTTTACTCCCAGATACAAGAATATCATTCCTCCACCCATACTTAGTCCGGTAAGATAAATCCGTTTTGTATTTACCCTGTAATTCTTAACGGCATAATCGATGATATCATTTACATAAGAATTACCCGGAGGTACATCTGTAAATTGAGGAGATATGACAATGAATTTATGTGTCTGATTGTTGACTGTAAATGACTTGGGAAATGTGCCATCTTTAATGAGCTTTGGAACCCCGTTCGACAATACCCTGGACAACTGAGTTGTACCATTTCCTCTTTCCCCGGCACCATGAAAAAAGATAAGCAACGGATACGATTCCCCGCTTTGATCATAATTTTCAGGCAGATATTCATAAAACCCTTTTACGTAATTATTGATAGCAATATTCCGGGCGGTCTGAACCTGGCCTTGAGCCGATATTAAATGGATTAATAAAATGTAAAAAAGAAAAACAACGCGCCTTTGAACCTTTGGCAGCGAAGAATTTTTCTGAAATGTATGCAACACCGGTTTCCGGGAGTCGCATACGCGGATTAAAGAAAGGATTTTCATAGTTCATACGGATTATGTAGGGATATAGGATAATCGAAAAATTCAAACCTATGCATTAATTAAAGATTTGGTTATTAGAAATAAGGATAGATTTATCCAGATAACAGCAAATCTTTATGTAATTACAGAGGTAACGGAAACGCTCACGTGCAAATATTTCAAATTAACGTCTGCAGTGAAGCTTTATGTGAGATTCTATTGCAAAAATAATTCCAAATAATAAGAAACCATTAAATTCCCAAAATGGGAGCCACTTAAGGAAACTATTTATTTCCGTGAGGAGTATTATAACTTATATCCTGAGATTTAACTGAGCGAAAGAATCCAAGAAACATCATTAGAATTGTCAAAGGAAGCTTCAATGTAGCCTTTAGAAGTTTACGGTTAAGCATCGATGTGGGGATTGCCAGAATTAAAGCGAGGAAATAGCAACCAGATAGCACAAGCCAATAAGTATAGCTTAAACTGGTATTGAAAATCAGCGATATCACTATAATTACAGGTAGTGTACCAAGTAGTATTGATCGCGGCGGGCTGATTGTCTGTAACAGTTTATTTAATAAATCAATATTCCCGGTGAATATTTTGTTCCAGTTTAGAAATATATATTTTTTGAGGTAGTGGATTTGTCCCGCCATCCACTTGGATCGCTGATTGTGAAATACTGTTTGGTCAGTCACCTTTTCATCATAAACCAGGGCATCATGTAAGTACTCGATAGTGTCTTCATTTTTTAATATCCTGAATTCGAGTTCTCTGTCTTCCCATACATCTTCTACATTTGTATTGATTTGTTTATAATAATCGAACTTAAATCCCATCCCTGAACCAATCAGGGCAGATGAAAAACCAATTACACGCTGGCTGTAACGAAAAATATGATTGTTAATTTCCTCACTTACGCTATCGAGTATGGCTAATGAATTGTCCTTATTTTTTGCTGTTCTATGACCCTGTACAGCAACTGCACCGGCCTGTAATCTTTCATTCATTTTTAGAAGAAAGTCCTTCCCCATAATATTGTCAGCATCGAGTATAATTACATAATCATAATCCCCTATTTGTGAGAGCGCTTCATTTATCGCTTTAGCCTTCCTGCTAACCACGAAATTTACCACTACGGTGATAATCGGAAAAGCTTTTAGTTTATTTATAGTTTCCTCTTTCAGGGAATCCGCAATAACCACAATATCCCATTTATCGGCAGGATAATCCTGAAGCAAATTCTTCTCCACGGTATCCACGATCACACCATCCTCCTTATAAGCGGGAATTAATACGGCAAATCTACCGGGAGGTCGTTCATAATTGACTATATCTTTGGGGTTTACAAGTTTTCCTGCCAGCGAGAAGATCAGGTAGTACAGGACAAAAAAACCGAGGTAAAGAAATAAGGTGTAAAGAAATAAATTTAATAACAACATACAAGCTTATTCAAAATATAGGGAGACGGGTTTGAAATTCAAAATAAAAAGAATATTTTGTTCTCTAAATTAATCTTTTTATTGGACGATACTAATCCCACTCTAATCTAAACAAATATGATTTCTAAACCCCTTTACCAATTTGGTAGATATCAGCCTTTTATCAGTGATAAAATGCAGAAAAGCCCAAAAGTCAGCAAATTAATTAATTCAATATTCGGTTATACGGCTATGGGTGCTTATGGTCGTCAATTAATATTCAAACGCCTGCTTGAATTTGTGCCGATGGCCAAGGTAGAAAGGATGTTGGACCTGGGATGCGGGCAAGGAGAGTTCAGTTTGATGATGGCTGATGCTCATAAAGACAAACTGGTCGATGCCGTCGATCTTGATAGCCATGCCATCCAGAAGATTCAGAAAGCGATTGAGCATTTTGAGATTAATAATCTTCGCGCTTACAATATGAAAGTGGAGGAGCTACCTCATAATGATCATTATGACCTCATTTTTTCAGTTGACGTATTCGAACATATCATGGTTGAAGAGATGCCATTTAAAGCCTGTCATGACAAACTCAAAAATGGTGGATATCTGATCATCAAAATGCCCAATAAAGTACACCAGATGATTCTCCCTGAATCCTGGTTTGAAGAACACAATGAATGGAAAGAAGATGAACATATAGGACAGGTCTACGAACTACAGGATCTCGTTGACAGGTTTAAAAAAGAAGGATTTAAAATCGTTACTGCTTTTTATTCGGATGGCATTATTGCCAGGGCCGGATGGGAGTTTAATTATATAATGATGAAAGGTGGACCGATCCCACATCTTATTTCTCTTCCGATTTCAAAATCGCTGATGAAAATTGACAAATTGTTCAAAAACCGCAAAAAAGGAAACTATATTCAGGTCGTGGGCCAAAAGATATAGCGATTGGGGGCCCCTTATGACATTCATAGAAATAATTTTTTTTGTAGGCTTAGTAGTAATTTTTTACAGCTATGCCGGTTACGGTATTCTGTTATGGGTACTTGTCAAGATAAAGTTCCTGGTTAAGAAAAACAAAACTTATCCTAATAACAACAATTATCCTCGTGTAACACTTCTTGTAGCTGCATACAATGAAGAGCAGTTCATTCTGCAAAAAATCGAGAACACGCTCTCATTAGATTATCCATCTGAAAACCTTGATATTGTTTTTATCACGGACGGCTCCACGGACCGAACATCCGAAATAGTTAAGTTATATCCACAAATCACTTTACTTCACCAACCGGCACGAAATGGAAAGATAGCAGCTATGCATCGTGCTATGGGAATGGTAAATACCCCTTATGTAATTTTTTCTGATGCTAACACCATATTGAACAAAGCCAGCATTAAAAATATTATAAGACATTATCAGGATCCGAAAGTTGGAGGGGTTGCCGGTGAAAAAAAAGTTATTCAATCCACTAATAACAACAATGCGGGTGGTGAAGGACTTTATTGGAAATATGAATCATTTCTGAAAAAGCTGGATTGGAAATTCTACACTGTTGTGGGAGCTGCAGGTGAACTTTTTTCTATCAGAACTTCATTATACGAATACCCGGGAGACGACATCCTTCTTGACGATTTCATCATTTCGCTTTCTATTTGCAAAAAAGGCTACCGGATTGCTTATGAAGCTGAAGCTTATGCGTCAGAGAGCGAATCAGCTTCAATACAAGAAGAACAAAAAAGAAAAATAAGAATAAGTGCCGGGGGGTTCCAATCAATTTACATTTTACGTGACCTGCTGAACATATTCAAATATCCGGTATTATCTTTTCAGTATATCTCCCATCGGATTCTACGGTGGACCCTTTGCCCGATTTTTCTTCCCGTTATTTTTTTCTTCAATATTTTATTGGTTGTTAATAATGAATCCGGATTTTTTTATTTGGTAATGTTAGCTCAAACTTTTTTTTATGTTGGAGCATTTATAGGATGGATCCTTTCAAAAAAAGGAATTAAGATAAGTCTTTTCTATGCACCATATTACCTGGTATTTATCAACTACTCACTGTACCTGGGTTTTATCAGATTCATCAAGGGAAATCAAACAGTGCTATGGGAAAAAGCCGCGCGTAGCCAGATCGGCGCCTGAAAACCCAGCGGATATATTTAAAAGTGAAACTGCCCCTGTGATCAGGGGCAGCTCCGGTAATATATGTGAAACAGTACTTGTTACTCTTTGATAAACTGCACCTTTTCTGCAGTATAACCAAACCATACCCGAACAAGATAAACACCAAGCGGAAGACTACCTACGTTCAATGATAATGACATAGCTCCTTCCGAAGATTTGTTCGAATTGATCGTTTGTTTAATCGTACCTGTTTTGGAATCAAGAACCTGTATGAGTAATTTTCCTTTGAAAGTATTGTTGATTGATAGCACCAGATTATTTTGAGTAGGAACGGGACTCACTTTCAAAATAGAAACCTGTTCGGTGGACGGTGGCTGACTGGTTGTTGGTGGTGCACTGGTGTTAGTTCCACCGGAAATCGTATTTATATCAACTACACTTATATATCCGAACCCGGCCAAATAATCCGTAGCCTTGGTTTTAATATCAAAAGTTAATTCGGTCTTTCCTTTAAAAGAAAATACGGCGCCGTTGTTGAAATCTTTATTGTTCGCAGCGTTATATTCTTTCCAGGACGATTCATCGGATCTCTTTATTAAAACACTGTAGTTTGCAGACGAAGATTTCGTTCCCCAAAACTTAATAGAATATTCCTTAGTTGCATCCAATCCAAAGATTTTCCATTTTCCACTTGTTGTGGTGTAGTGGGCAAATGCGAAGTCCGAAGTACTGGTTGCTGGGTAATCTCCTACAATACCAATATTATTTCCTCCATTAATTCCGGTACCCGATACTCCAAACGTGCCGTCTATTCTGTTGATTACTTCAAGCCCAATACTGGTACTCTCATTCTTTATTGATTTCGCATTCCTTAACTGCACACCTGGCAAAGCACTTGTTATATTATTCCATTGTTTGCCCCATGTATCCAAACCTGTTGAAGAATAGGCAGGTCCAAAATCAATTAATACACGCTGAACACTGGTACCGGTCGGTGGTGGTGTTGATGCTCCATTTACTACAATATTGACATCGTCTGAAGCTGTAACGTTATTATTATCCTTAACGGTGAGTTTGAACGTATAAGTTCCTGTAATCAGATTTGAAATTACCGGGGAAGCAATAGCGCTGTTGGCTAAGGTAAACTGCGCAGGCCCGGAAACCTTGCTCCAACTATATGAGGTAATTGTTCCATCGGCATCCGCACCTGATCCGTTCAGCGTTACATTGTTTGTTGGCAGAGTTATATTCTTATCGGATCCGGCATTGGCCGTCGGAAGTTTATTAGAAGCGGGGCTTACATTTACAGTCACTACATCGGATGCGACAGCCTCCCTGTTATCCTTAACAGTTAGTTTAAAAACATATGTGCCTGAAACCAGATTACTTAGTGTAGGCGCCATGATCCCTGTATTGCTAAATGTAAACTGGGTTGGTCCCGATTCTTTACTCCATGTATAAGAAACAATTGACCCGTCCGAATCTGTACCTGACCCATTTAACACAACGGTGTTGGTAGGTAAACTTAAATTTTTATCCGAACCTGCGTTTGCGGTTGGAACCCTGTTTGATGGAGGGGTGGTGGTTACTCCTTTCTTAAATTGCAACATCCATTCGAATACATTTTTACCATCTTCCCGAAAATTAAGATCATAAGTTTTGGTCCACGCGTCATGGCCACTTACCTGGAAAATAGTAGCTTTTGCCAATCCAGGGGAATACTTGTTTATTGCTTGTTCATATAATCTCGTAGGGCTAACATTTATCACATTATCACCGCTGTTATGAGTCAGCCATGTTGCAACTTTCGCATCTGCAATCACCTTTGCTGTACCATCATTAAATCCGTAAGCTTCAGCTATCGGAACAATCGCTGCAATCCTATTTGTGTAATTGATGTTCTGTTGAAAATAATAGAATATCATACCACCGCCCATGCTTAACCCCGTAAGATATATACGGCTCGCATCTACCCTGTAGTTTCTTACAGCGTAGTCAATCACATCATTAACATAATTATTTTGATTCCAGGCTGGTACATCTGTGAACTGCGGAGAAATGACAATGAATTTGTGCGTTTGTCCGTTCACGGTAAAGGACGTGGGAAATGTGCCGTTATTAATCATTTTAGGGACGCCATTTGAAAGTATGCGGGGAAGCTGGGAAGGGCTTCCATCACCTCTTTCACCTGCGCCATGGAAGAAAATTATCAAAGGATAACTAGCAGATCCCTGATCATATCCTTGAGGTAAGTATTCGTAAAAACCATGGACAAAGGGGTTTATCGTAGTATGCCTGGGTGTTTGCACCTGAGCTGTGGAAGACAAGTTGAAGATTAGATTTATACACAGGAAGAGGCAAGAGGCTAGTAGTTTTGGCGAGGTTAACATCAGAGGATTTTATGATTAAGAATAAAAAATTGATTCAAAACAAGTTCTTCCGCGGATGTAACAAAATATATACCAAGGAACCAGAAAGTAAAAATTAACTCTTAGGAATTGATCCAAATCAAGTTTCGTCTAAAATTTTTTTAGTATAGGCGGATGTAACGGATTTCAATAAAATCCAACGTAGAGAGTACAGGAAATGATCAGCTAATTGAAATACCCGGCTGGGAAGTAATACGGTTCCGGATAAGATTAAATAAATTTGCGAAGTATAAGGATCGCACAAAGAATACGAATGCCATCGCATAACAATTTTCGGCTACTCATTGCCGTAATGAATACGAAATCACGAATACCTCCTTTAATGTTGAGGCATATACACAATGATTGATCAGATGATCAATTTACAGTATGTGTAGTAATTAGTTTTAATATAATTAACTCCGGCGAGGTGCGATAAGAGCAAGTGCGTCCATCAAATCCATACCTATCAGTAACTCGAGATCGATTCTGGCGCTTCCAACATCGCGCACAAGGTTTAGCTTTTTGACCAGCTCGGCATTTATTCTTTTAGAAGCATTCGTGAATAATTCAAGCGAGAGCTGGTTTTTTTCAAATTTGTCCTGCACCTGGGAGAACAATACAACTTCATCCTGCAATAATGTTTCCTGGAGACTTAGCAAATATTTATTAGCGATATAAGTCTGATAAGTTTTTTTAACCTGGCTTTTTAGATTGTTGATCTCTGCGTCTTTAGTGGCTACTGACGCATCATACATGGACCTGGCTCTCTTATTTTCTTGTGGTTTGGTAAAGAAAAGACCCAGGGGAACCGAAAGACTAAAATTATAACGGGGATAAAACAACAGAGGACCTGCAGAATCTTTACTGGATTTTAGATTTCCTTCATTAAGATTAAAAGTAGCACTTACTGCACTGAGGATGGACAACCTGCTTCTCCGCCACTCATATAAATCTGCATTTGCACGGTGATCATACACTCTTGCTTCCGGGTTTTTTATTACAGCGAGTTCAGCAAGTTTGTTTGCGATAGTGTCTTCAAGTGTAAACCTGATATTTACAATTGAATCATTTATTGATTGGCTTACAGCTTGTATTGAAATCAAAAGGGCACATGCAAAAAAGATTTTCTTCATTCTTTTAATAGGGTTTTAAATCACTTCCCAAGATAATAAAACAATTCAAATATTATGGTATCTTAGCTCTCTAAACCCTAAGTCTACGCTCGTTCCAGGGCGTTAATCCGTCAGAATGAAGAGCAAGACTGATAAAGTATATTTCCCAAATCTTAATGGACTAAGAGCAATAGGTGCTTTCATCGTTTTGATTGGACATATTGAGTTTATCAAGCAATTCTGGAAAATTCCTTACTACCAATGGTTTCCCATACCGGGAAAAGTTGGTGTATCACTTTTCTTTGCGCTTAGCGGCTTTCTTATTACCTCCTTGCTTCTACAGGAAATGAAAAGCACCAATACTATCAAGTTAAAAAACTTCTACATTCGTAGAATCCTGCGTATCTGGCCACTTTATTATATCATTGTTGTACTAAGCATTTTTGTATTCAACCAATTAGGCTTTTTAAAAATACCTGGTTTTTCAGACAATGTTCTGAATAACCTTAGTCTTACTAATATCCTGATACTTTTATTGTTACTCCCCAATTTCACCCATTACTATATTCCCTATGCAGATCAGCGATGGAGTATTATTGTAGAAGAACAATTTTATCTCTTTCAGCCACTTTTAATTAGATTACTCAAACGCAGAAATTACCTCTTAATTGCATTTACAGTTGTAATATTCTCACCAGAAATTATCAAATTCGTCGTTAATATATTAGATTTCGGGAATTCTATTTCATCGAACATTGTCAGTGCACTATTAACTCAGCTTAAATATCTCGCCTGTATAGCAGTAGGATGTGCGTTTAGTATCCTGTTTTTTCGAAAAGAAAATTTGTGTAAAAGAATATTATTCAGGAAAGATGTTCAGTGGCTTGTAATGATTATTTTATTCACAGCAATAGGATTAGGCCATTATATACTATTTACTGAAGAAGTACTCGACTATAGGATTTATACACTTTTGTGTGCCGTGATGGTGTTGAATGCTGCCCAGAATCCTGCCTCGATCCTTAAACTTGAAAATTCAATACTGAATTTTCTTGGAAGTATCTCTTACGGGCTTTATATGTATCATCCGGTATGCATTGGTGCCGGGATATTTATTGCTACTCGTATTACTTCTAACTTAATTATTCAAAATATCCTCATTTACTCGTTGTCCGTTACGCTTACAATTCTCATTTCATGGCTTTCTTTTAAATATGTCGAATCATTCTTCCTCAAAATAAAATCGCGGATGGAGATTGTAAAAACAAAAAAGAAGGTGGTTCATGCTGCGCTTGCCGCACCTACCCCTGTTAATTGATTCTTTCCCTGAGGTCTGAGAACAATAATAATTGCAATAGCGGCATAGTATAAAAACAATCCCGGTGGCTGACCAATTGAAACCTGTGCGTACTGGGCAATCATAAATCCGAACAGCGGCATTATAGCAGCCAGGAGATATACTTTTCCTTCCCCTTCTACCCTGAAATATGCACGCACCCCTTGTTGAAGTATGATGAAGTAAACACACATCTGAATTAGTAGTCCTAACCATCCGGCTTCCAGCGCGGTCAATAGATAGCCACTATCCGGAGGAAAGCCAGCAAGTGGATGGGAAGCATTTTCTGCCAGGTTATCAATGCCTGTTGTTCCCAGGCCGCCACCCATTGGATGTTCATAAATATAAGGTTGGATACGTTGCCTGTTATTGTTTCTTACATTGTAGGATTCGTCCTTTTCAAAATCAAAAGTTGATCTGATCCTGTTAACAGTATTATTGCCATAAATAGGCCCATATAAAATTACAATGAATGCCATCGCAGCGATAGAGGTAAACACTACGGTTCTCAACCTGAAGATTGTCATCATAATATAGAGAACCATCCCCATCACCAACATGAAATTAGCTGTCCGGGTTCCAGAATAGGACATGCCCAGTAAAAAGAACAGTGTATAGCTAACATATACAAATTTTCTCAACCTGCTATTTTTAGCCTGTAGCAGCAATACCAATGATATCATAGCACAGGCAGCCATTAAAAGCCCAAAGTTTTTCGGATCTGATAGGGAAGAAAATATTCTAAGTTCCCCGGTGGTCATGGTATAAAGGCCGATTAACAAACTATCGGACATTATGTAATTGTATTCATAACCCGGATAACCGAACCAGGCCTGGTAACATCCATAAGATGCACAAAGAAATGAAAAGAATAGCCAGATATCAAAAAATCGTTTAATAGCTACTACATCTTTGAATATCTGAACGGCACAGTAAAGAATAAGCAACAAATTAAAATACTTACGTACTATTGATATTGACACATCCGTTGAAACTGCATTTGGATTTAATATCTGCATAAATGTATATGCCGCGTAAACCAGGTATATATAAATAATCAAGTGATTACATCTTAACCAAAAGCTTTGCTTCGAAATAAGTTTTTTAAGTAAGATCCCAAGGAAGGTAGCGAGAATCAGCAGATCAATCAATGAAATGAACGCAAATTGAACAGGAACAAGCCTATTTAAGTCAAAAGCCAAAAATGAGAAACCAATCGAAAAATAAAATCCGAATTCAGGAAATAGGACTGCACATAGCCCAACCGCAATTCCCAGTATTCCCGCAATAAGTACCAGCCCGGTCAAATTCTCGGATGAAGCAATGAGTAACGCAAACACTACCCCAGCCGCAAAAAGGCCAGCTAAGAATAGTAATTTTAATATTTTCCTCGTTGTAGACATTATTTTCAAACTCTTGTTTTCACGACTGCAAACTTGTGTTTTGTCCGCAGAAATACTTTTTCAAAATACTCATAAGAAATATAAGCCAGTATGCAGGTTATGAGTGTACATAAAAATGGATACCCTACATCATATAATAATCTCAAATCCGGATTTCGAAAATATTTCCTGAAGATTGTAAGAACTATTTGACAGATGGCCGTGTGGAAAAGGTAAATACCATACGAAATTTTTCCAAGCGTCTTCATTACGGTGTTTTCAAGGTTTAAGACTGAATTTTCCGCAATCGCAGTTAATATGAGGTGACCGAAAAGAATCGTAACAATTAAATGATCACCAAAATAAGATAAACCCCAGGGCAACGGAATAAGAGAAAGAGAATAAGCAATTGTGATAATAATCATGCTTATTTGAACTGCAGGATGCATGATTTTCCGATATATATCCTGATATCTTTCCCTGTTATAATAAAACCAGGCAACAAACATACCCCCGCCAAATAAATCCAGCTTATCAAAAATCAACAGATAATTCATGCTTACGAGTTTATCAAAGCTGACAGGATAAAATTCGGGAATAACAAAACATAGTATCCGCAAAAGTAATCTGATAAGCACCATAACCACATATACTTGTAAAAGGTGGTTGCGAAAGCGGTTCATTATTATTGGCCAGATTAAGTAAAATTGCTCTTCGATGCATACCGACCAGCTGATTTCAAAAATGCCACTATTCGGCGGGCAAAATGCTAACTGCATATTGACAGCAAACAATAAAAGGAACAGGAAATTAATTAGCATTGTTGAGAAGTCAATATTGGCTCCTAACCCCATTTTACTAAGAATATATGGACTTAGAAATATCAGCATACTGCCGTAAACCAGGTATAGCGGCCAGATCCTCAAAATCCGTCTTATATAAAAATTCCTGTAACTAATGGTCTGTGTGTTATCCTTTTCAATAAACAAAAGATAACTGATCAGGAAACCGCTAAGAACAAAAAAAAGATTAACCCCCATTCTTCCTGCATCTTCAAGAATATGGTTCAAATAATGAGATCCCGGAGAGTAACCCAGTTTGAAGAAAAATGCATGATGTAATACAACCAGGAAAGCTGCAATGAATCGTATGCCATCAAGATTCTTAAAATATACTTTCATGAAACGAAATATTGTACCATGGCAGCCGACACCATTAGCCGAATAATACTTTTGCAAACAGGAAAATGAATATTACTGCAATAAAACATATTACTACCATTTCAAGGATCCTGGGATTCGAATATTTGTTTTCAGCACTCATTATTTTCGTATTTTATTGCCTTTTCAAGGCTTGTCACAATCCCGGACAGTTCCACAGCCCGGTTTAGCCATGAATTTGACCGGGCATGTTCCCATCTTAATTTCATCTTCTCAACAGTATCCTGTGCTAATTCCATGATAAGTGCATTTTTAAATGATTCCTTATCTGAAGTAATGCTTACTACATTTTTGAACTCGTCCAGGTAGCTGAAATCAGTAGTAACTACAGGCAGACCGGCGGCTAGATATTCGTTGATTTTTAACGGATATATGCCTTTTGTAAATTCGTTGCGAACAAAAGGTATAATACCAGCGGAAAATGTCCGGACATATTCGGGAAGCTCTATTAGTCTTTGAGGTGGAACAAATTTTACGTTTGGAAACTGTTCCAGCCTTAGTGCGTTTACCTTATCGATTATTCTTCCGATAAAAACAAACTGATATTGACTGAGCGACGAAATTACATATTGCAAAAGATTGTAATCCAGCCGTTCGTCAATACTTCCAATGAATCCAATGATCTTTACTTCTGAGACATCTGATTTAAATGCCTGATAAAAAAGATCAACGTTTGCTGCGTTCTTTACAAGAAATACTTTTTTTGCGATGTTGCGTTTTGTTTCAAGCAACCATTGCGAGGTAACAATTGTAGCATCAGCTAATTTAGCAAACTGTCGCTCCTGGGCCGGACCATGTTTCTTCATCCAGGTAGCAGCTCCTATTTCATCATAACAGTGATATATAAGCAACGATTCACCAAGACGCTTGCCGGTATAGAGTCCGATTGAAGGATTAAAAGATATGATATTTATGACCTGGTCTTCCATTCGCAACAATCGCAGATAGCGCCTGATACTGCTCCTGACCAACCAACCATTATAAGAAGAAAGCCAATTGAATATAATACCCGCTTTTAGGAAATTAACCGGAATAGTAACCGGCGGATACAAAAGTATGACTTCACCAGCCAGGTCTGCCTGAACTTTTTTTACCCTGCTTTTGAATCCCAGAATTCTACCATAAGGCAATTGCTTTTTCTTGAAAAAAGACGATAAAATATCCTTCCAGGTGTAGGAATTATCGACATATAAAATACGGTTTTGCGTTCCAAGCACCCTCATTAATTCGACCGTAGTAGAAGAATAATCTGCTTCCCATGAAGGATTAGCAATACATAGTATATTACGGTTTTGCAACATCAGGATTTATCGGCTGTTCAGGGATTTAGATATATAACGCTTCGCTATGCCTAAATATTCAGGATATAATTCGAAAATATTCTTTATTATTTGCAGCACACTCACCCCTATCAGCTTCGAGAGCAGAATTTGTGTAGTTAAAAACAATAAAAAATAAGACAGGAGTGTTCCATAGGCGGACCCTATAAGGCCAAAATGGTGGATAAAGAAAAAGTTAGAAGCAACATTAAAAAGCGCGAATACTGTATTAACTACAAAATTTGTACTTGCCCGACCTGTTGAATCCATAGTATTTCCAAACTGGCTTGTAAATGGGATGAAGAAACAATAGAGTATCATTATATTTAAAATAGGGACCGCTTGAAGATACTCAGGACCGGCAATTATGAGGATGATTTGTTTTGAAAAGAATGATGCAACAATTATGAAGGGGATTATTAATGTTAGCATGGCCGCTACTGTTTTCTCATAAATATTTTTCATCCCGGAAAGATCACCGGTCTTTATGATTTGTGCAGCCCTTGGCAGCATAGTTTCACTCAGTACGAGTACAGGTATTTCAGCAAAATTTATGATCCGGGTAGAAGTGTTATAAAAGGCTACAGCAGCAGGAGAAATAAACCTCGCCACAATGAAACTATCTGTATTCCTGAACACCAAAGCAAAGAAATTAGTCCCTAATATGAATTTTCCGTAATTGAGAAATCTTATGAAAATTTGTCTGTCCCATTTCATTCTTAGCCTGGAATACTTCTCTCCCAATACCATTCCGATAATAACGCCGGCAACAGCGCTCAGGCCATAATAAATAGCAAGTACTTCCGGAGATATGCTGGTTCTCGTAAAAAAGAGATATGAAACCACTAGAAGAAACACCCCGTTCCTGATGAGATACATAAAAAACATTCCTTTGAAGTCCATCCTTGCAATCAGAAAAAATTCGCGGTGGCTAAATGCAAGCAGAAAGATTAATGTTATTGCATAATACTTCAGGATAATTCCCATCCCCTTTGAATGAAATGTTCTTTCAAATAGATCACCTGTTAAAAAGAAAAAAACAACGAGGATCACAGTGAAAATAACATTTGATAACAATGCTGCAAATTCAAACCCGGGGCGGTCGCGATCTTCACAGGTATTTATAAAGAGAATGTAGCCATTTTTTACGAGCGCATGCCTCAACATCTCCACTATTGAAGAGATGACAATAAATAATCCCCAAATGCCAAATTTCTCCGGGTCACCAAAAACCCTTGCCAGTAACATAAAGGTCAACAATCCAAACAGTACCATTACAAGTTTCTGAAGCATAGAGTACTTACCGGAGTCAAGCCAATACGAGTATTTCTTTTTCATATCAGCGTCTTTTTAGGCTCAAGGGAAAACAGCAAGTCAATTCCAAATTTTTTGCCTGCTCTATAAATAATTATTGGCAAACCGACTCCGAGGATAAGCCCTGCAAAAACTATAAAATATACATTAGTCAGATGGAGAAAATGAATCGAGAACATACGGAAAGATGAAATCACCAGCAAATGAAGAATATATATGTATAAAGAGTATTTGCCAATGAATGAAAGCCCTCTCAGGATATTATAGGCATAAAGCGCCCTGCAAAGCATATAAAAAAAACCGCAAGCCACAAGTATAACCAGAAGAAATAAAAGCTGGGTTTGAAATGTTCCCGGCCTCATCTTTAGCCAGATGAGCTGACCTACAACAAAAAGTGGTGTAATTGCCAGCAATTGCCACATATTGCCTTTACTCTTTTCTTTCTGAGCAAAAAGCTTTTCAGAAAACATCACCCCTAACATTAAAAAAATATAATGATAGAAAAGATCTGAAATAATACTGTAGTCTCTAACCACATATGCTAAGAGATGCAGAACGACGGCAAAAACGATATGTGTTATCGTTTTATTTAATAAATAAGGAGATACAAGGATAAATAACATATTTGTGTTAAATAATGCAAGCAGGTACCACATATGATCAAGATTCCTGGGTTGGGTCAGTATGAAAGCGTAGTCCCGGTAGGTTCGTACTGAATTAGTATAAGATGATAACAGGATCTGGATAGTGATAAAAACTACTGCCCAAAATAAGTATGGGTATAACAACGTATTCGACTTTTGTCTTATTAACGCAGTTGGGGTACATTTTCTTATAGCTTTGTCCAGGAAAAGCCCTGAAAGCATGAAGAATACGGGCATTCTGAAATTAAGAACAAATTCCTGGATATCATACAGGAATTCAGGCACATGTATACCTGATCTGTTTATTCCCACAAGAGAGTGCCTGTAGACAACAAGTATTATTGCCAGCCCTTTTGCATAATCTATCCATTCCATTCTCTCTCCCTTTATTGCCTTAGAAAAGGAACTCTTAGAAGCAGGGAGTTGTTCTACAATTTCCAAAATAATTACTTTTAATACATAGCGCCTAGAGACTTATATCCGGCTTTTCGACTTTATTCAGGATAGCTCCCAGGAATTTTCCTTCTAATTGTGCGAGATATTTTATCGATTCCTTATCAGTATGCTTGACTTCCGCTGTTGCAGAGAAAATGGCAATTACCCCCTCAGCATATTGTACTAACTCCTTAGTATCAGTAAACCCGTTTAGCGGGGCTGATTCCATAAATATATAGTCGAATCTATCCAGAAGCTGAGGCAAGTATTTAAGGAAGTGATTGTAGGGAAGAATTTCAGATGGCGTATAATCTCCCCCTTTGCAACCTATCGCATATACATTATTTACCGCGGTCTCCGTAATTATGCTTTCCAGTTCCTCCTTCCCTATCTGGCCGTTGCCGGAAAATTCTTCCAGGGTTTCCCTTGCTGAAACTTGAAGCGTAAGGTCATTGTTGCAAAAATTAGTGTCTATAAGGAGCACTTTCTTTTTGCCGAGACTCAGGCTGAAAGCCAGCGCTTGAATGAGCGTCGTTTTGCCCTGTTGAGGTTCTGTGCTTGTAAAAAGGAAAATATGCTTACCGCTGCTTTCAATTTCATATCGCATTTTGCGGAGAAGTTCCCGAAACGCGTTATTGCGATGATGATCACCTGATTTAAGAATAGTAACCCTGTCTTTCAAACTCTCAGACTTCAGGTTTATGAAATTGATTATTCCTAATAATGGTAATCCCGTCTGCCGGTTGAACTGTGAAGGTGTTTTGATCGACTGATCGACAAATCCCAGAAAAACGAAAGCAAGACTACTCAACAAAAATGCACTTAGCCCGGAGGTAGCAAGGACCAGAATTCGCCTGGATTTCTCTGGTTGTAATGCAGGCTGGCCATATACAGTCTGTTTAAAATTGCTTGACGCCCCTTCATTCATATTGGACGCGATATTATATTTCTCTTTCGCTGAAGTATATTCTGCAGTTGCTATTTCTACTTCTTTTTCGAAACGTCCCAATGATGAGGAAGAATTTGGTGAACCGACTACTAAGGCATTACGAAGTTCTGCCAGTTTGCGGGTATAAAAATTAATCTTTGCATTTGCAGCCTGCAATTCACCCTCTGCATTATTTCTTTGTTGCACCAGGCTGGCCTTTTGATTATTTGCGTCGACAGGAGTATTTGGTGTTGCAGCCGATAAAGGAGCTTTTAATTTCATTCTTTCATGGATGTCGTCAAGTTTTCCTTTTAACTCCGGATCATTAGATCCTTTCCTTACATATTCATCCATTAAATTGCTGTATTGCCGTCTCAATGCAAAATATTCGCTGTTATTATCTGATGTACTCACTGGAGTAACCGGGATGTCTGAGTCTTTAAGCTGCTTGTTTAACGTGCGCAGCTGATAATTCAGACTGAGTGATTTAGCGTTTTCATCTGCAAGATATGATTCGTATTGGCTTATCTGTGTAAGCTGATTCGCTCCCAGCACATTAGGATCAATTGAAGAAATGGAATCTCCGATAAACCTGGAGCGAAGCTCGAGTTTGCTATCCATCTCCTGCTTTTTCTTCCTGACAGAAGAATCCAGGGCAACCATCGATTCAATAGAGCGCTCACGTCGAAACGCCTCTGTATACCTTTGATATTCCTTAAATAACGTATTCACAACATATGCAGATAGTTCCGGATTTTCTGACCGAAACAAAAAGTCAATAAAATCTGTTCTTAAATGTCTACCAACAAACAACTGGCTTTTAAGCGCCGCAACATCATATTCATAGTCTTCAAGCAGGGCAATCAATTTCTTTTCGAATTCGTTTGCTGAATTTAGAATAGCTATCGAATCATACTTATTGGCGAATACCCGCGCAGCCTCCGTTTTGTCTACATTTAATGAACTGGGGCTCAATTTTTTGGGAGTCCGGTAAGGATCCTTTGCCGTCAGGTCATGTAAAATCAGTCGGTAACTTAACAAGCTCAAAACCTTGGCAGAATTGATGTTTTCAACGGCGTTGTTAAAATTCACATCGATCTGGGATAGATTGAATGTACCATCCGTAAGTTTCAATTCTTCACTTACTGTAAATCCTGTAGATACCTGGGCCAGGGATTTGTACATTTTCTTGTCGTTCAAAGTGAAGACAAATGCAGCAACCATTGAAATCAAAGTGCAAGTCAGGATTATCCATTTCTTGCGGTAGAGTAAGCGGAAGATATATACTAGTTCCATTTCACACGAATTACAACAATGATACAAAAAGATTCTTCAAAAAGAAAGTCCGGCAATTTGCCGGACTTTCTTTTGAAACAAGTGCTATTTCTTTATTAGTTTGATAACCCCAAGTCGCTTATTGTCCGGCCCAAGCAACTGCACAATATAAACACCGGGCATAGTCGCTTTACCCTGAAGGTTTATTCTTTGATTCCATCGTCCACCGAACACATCAGCGTAAGTCTGCCTAAATACCACCCTTCCGGTAAGATCTGACACCTGTACAGTTACATTTTTCATGTTTGCAGTAAAGTCTGCAGCAATAGTAACTTCGTCCAGGAACGGATTCGGGTAAGCTTTCACACCTTTAATTTCAACTTCCGGTATAACAGCGCTTATTTTCAGTGGTTCAGCTTTCTCATTGTTTACTATCTCACTCACTATGAGTTGATTAAGTACTGGTTTGGTTGCCAACCCTGTAGTGGTTTCCTCATTCGGACTTGTAGTTTTTGGAGCAACCTGATAACTATGAATAACCAGGGAATTAAGGTAGGCAAACATTGACCATTCCGTCATACTGATAGTCAAGAGTACTTCCCCATTTTCATCTGGCTCTACATAATCTAACTGAACGGTTTGACTGGTATTGAGGGATGCATTAAGTGACACACTTTTTCCGTTAATAGTATAAACACTTGTTCTGTCACCAGTTCCATTCCTACTTCCCAGGAATACAAAACTATATCTCATAGCCCTGTTTAGATTCTTGATTCGAAGTTCAGCAGTTGAACCCTTATCTACCCACCATGAACTACGCAATACGTTATCAGGGTAAATACCACTGTTGTTTCGTGTATTCATGCCATCAGGATTATCTCCGCTAAAGTTCTTCGCGATAACCATATTGATTCCGGTTGAAGTATTTTGGTCGCTTTTCAGATTTGCAAATTCATAGCCCTGTTCAGGAACACGCGCGGTATTGTTCCATGGAAGCGGTGCGTTATCAGTTCGGTTAAAGTTGATAAATACTGAATAGGAATAAGTTGCCGTTCCGTCAATGTTGCTGAATTCGGAGAACAATGACTGCAACTTCGCACGAACCTTGTAATAATACTTTTTGTTTGCCTGCAAGGTTGGATCTACAAACGATGTTGCATTTGGTCCGGTAGTAGACACCAGGCTATATGTTCCACCATAGGTCTCTGAGCGGTATACCTCGAATCCATTTTCACCTGCAGATTTATCATTCCAGGTAAGACCAATTGATGTTTTAGACTTAGGTACCACTGCCAGGTTTGTTGGAGCCAATGGCGTTCCGTTATCGATATACGATTGTATTACCAGGGCACCGAGATAAGCAAACAATGAGTTAGTTGCCTTCTGTGCTGTAAACTCTATGACTCCGTTGACATCTGGTTCCAGTCCGTTGATCTGAACAGTATTGGCAACGTTGTTTGCAGCGTTGAGTGACACTGTCTGACCATTGGCGGTGTAGTTAGTCGTTCTGTTATCTCCACCCAAACGACTAGCAAAGAAAATAAGATTATACTTTCTGCCGGGGACATTCAATCCTGAAATCCTGATTCGTTTGACAGCTGTTGAACTTTCATAGAATACAGTTTTCATTACATTATCGGGATATATACCCGTATTGTCACCGGTTGTCGCTCCAAGATCATTTGCACTTTCCCATCCATCAACCAGAGTTATTGAAACTCCTGTGATACTGTCATTGTCTGCTTTCAGTCCGGTCAACACTCTTCCGGCATAAGGAAGACTGTTAAAGCTATTCCATGGATAACCGACAGGGATTGTCGTATTGAAATTTACATAAGTTGAAGTGATATCCTTGTCAGTAACTGAGATTGTAAACTGACGACTGCTACTTGCACCTTTATCGTCATTTGCAGTTAATGTAACATTGAATGAGCCAATATTATTACCAGGTGTCACATTGATAGTTCCTGTTCCGTTTCCATTATTTGTAACAGATGCAAATGAAGGTAAACCCAGCGTTTTTAGCGTTATTATATCTCCCGCATCATCAGTCAGTGTGAAATTGACTGTAGAAGTTGCCTGGGTTTTCAGTGAGATTCCGGCAATTGTTCCAATTACAGGACTTGTATTAGGTGAGGTAATTGAAACTGTATCGCTATTGGGAGAGCTTCCTGCAGCGTTGGTCGCCTTGACGTAATAATAATATAATGTATTTCCGGAAATTGTACTATCAAGATGCTGAGTAATATTAGCATTGTTGCCACCAGGTGTCAGCAAAATGTAAGGGCCTGCTGATGAAGTAGCACGGTAAACTTCGTATGCGGATTCATTGTATGCAGCGTCAACCCATGTAAGATCCATTTTACCACCGCTCAGTCTGACTTCAACCTCTCTTGGTTTTGCAGGCGCAGTCCCGTCATCTGCCGAAGTTTCTATTACCATCGCATTCAGATAACCGAATGCAGAGGATGCTCCTTTTGACAAAGTTACTGTAAGACTGCTATCGGATCCGGGCTGCATGTTAAATAACGTTACCGTGTTGCTGAGATTGCTCGCAGCATTCAGACTTACGCTTGAACCGTTAATGGTATAGACGCTTGTCCTGTCATCGGATACGGCACCTCTACTACCAAAGAAAGTAAAGGAATATTTGGTCCCTGGATCCAATTTATAAAAACGCATGCTTTGCGGGTTGGCATCCGTGAAATATGCTGTTTTCAGGACATTATCAGGATAGATACCAGAGTTGTTTCCTGTAGAAGCACCCAACGTATTGGTACCATTATTTTGGTTCTGCCATGGCGTTAATATCTTAAAGCCAATGCCTGTATTAATTCCTGCGTCATCAGACAGGTTCGGGAAATCTGCATTCAGGTTCGGAAGCCTGTTCGTGCTATTCCATGGAGCACCAACCGGGAACTGCACCGTTGTTGGAGTAAAGTTCAAATAGATCTTCTTGCTCGCCGGTGTCACATCATTCACAGAAATATTGAACGAAGTTGTACCCACTCCATTTTTACCGTCATCAGCTTTTGCAATAACAGGATAAATACCATTATCAGGATACCCTGGTGTAAGAGTGATTTCTACCGAGTTGCCGTTGACTAGAGTTGTAGCAAATGAAGGCAATCCTTCAAATGACCAGGTGATAACGTCCGTTGGGTTTTGGTCTGTCGCCGTAAGCGTAAACTGTTTGATCGCTTTTTCGTCCACATTCACAGGATCAATCTCAGCAACTACCGGGGCATGGTTGTCATTTACCACAAGTTGGAAGGCTGTAGTTCCTGCACCACCATGACTATCCGTCGCTGTTACAATAATATCAGCGTAGGTTCCCTGTTGCAGGTCCGAAGGAGCGAAGGTGAGTATCCCGGTTCCGTTTATTGCGCCTGGTGTAAATGTGGCAAAAGCCGGGAGATTTGTGAAACTGAACGTAATTGGCTCAGAACTACTAACTGTAGCATTAAGGTTCAGTTCAAGTGTTGTACCAAATCTCAGGAATTGATTTGAAACAGGAGCAACCACCGGCTGCACATTGATAGTCTTAGCACTATCCTCATTTGAATAAGGAGAATAACCACCATCATTCACCGCTCTTACTTTATAATAATGTATCGCATTTGAAAAAAGGCCGTCATCATTAAATGAATTGCTGTTAGCCGGAAGCGAAGCAATAAGAATATAATTCTCTTTAGAATCTTCAGAACGATAAAGTTCATAGCCCGCTTCATTGTTTGCTAAATCAGTCCAACTGATGCTATTAGCAGATGTACTTACTCCTGAACTTGTGAGATTAATAGGAGCTGCAGGTATTAAAGGCAGGGCCAATGTTGTTGCTGCAGAAATAGCAAACGTGCCAGCCTTCACATTATTTACCGCCAACCCTGAGAGAGCATTACTGAACACTGCCAGATCGTCGATCCAACCATTGTAAAGGACAGTACCACTTGTGACGTTAAAGGCGTTTGTTCCGTTTGTTGTACCAATACGATGACCATTAGAAGTTGTGGTCATTGCTACAAATGGCAAATCAAGGTTTGATACTACAAGCACCCCGTTCAGGTAAAATTTCAGTGTGTTTCTATTATAAACAATTGCAACATGGTTCCAGTCCAGGCTGGTGAAAGGAACCTGAAGTGCAACGCGAACGTTATTGCTCGCCAGGCCTACGCGAAGTTGATTATTACTAATCATAACAGAAATACCGTCATCACTTCCTCCTAAATCAAGCACAACCTTATTACCGGTATTGTTTGCCGACTTCATCCAAAATGCCACAGTCCTTTCGACATAAGCCTCTTGCATGAAGCTTGCCGTATTAGGGATGGTGAGGTACCGGTTGTTGGTACCATTCAGATATACAGAATGAGTCCCCTCTGCCTTGTTAGCATTGTCAAAAGTTGGCCCACCGTTCGCTGTTATGGTCCGACCTGTGGATAGTGAATCGTTGTATGTATTATTGAACTTCCAGTTCGACTCGATCCAATTTGAATTATAGGCAGACGCACCGGAATTATTGAATGATCTGATACGATAAAAGTAGGTGGTTGAACCCGAAAGACTTGCTGAATCCGAATATGAATTAGAATTAGCACCTACTGTACCAACAGTAATAAAACTGGTCAGGACATTTGGAGTCGGTGTTCTTTGTATCTCGAATCCTGTTTCGCTATCCGAATTATCTTCCCATGTAAGATTGATTCTGTTATATGAAGCTGCTGTTGCAACAAGATTTGATGGTGCAACCGGCGCAGAAGGATTCAATGTTGGACTGAATGCAGTACCAGGTATAGTAGTAAAGTTTGTGTTAAGAGGAGTTCTCCATGAAACACTCATGCTTTCACTGCCCGTATTATGGAAAAACGCTATTGATATAGGGTATACACCTGCTGTTAGTGTAACTGTACCGTCTCTGTCTTGCGCGTTGTGATCCCCGTCATTATTAACCAATGGGCTAGCTGAATAGTTATATGAACCTATCCAGAGTTTGCTTCCATCACAAGATCTTGTCCGGAATGTGTAAGAACCGCTGACAGGAATTGTTATATAGCCTTCCCAAAGAAATCCAAAATTATCGTTTTGAAGTCTGGGACTGATGCTCACTTCAGAATATACACCAGTAGCAACCGGTGTGAGATTGTTAAAGTTCGGTAGCACTGACCAGGTACCTTGATAATACTTGTATTTGAGGCCGGTATTGAGAGAAAGGTAGTTGCTAGGTGCTGAAAGATTTCCTGCTTTATCAATAGCTTTTACAATAAATATATAAGATGTGTCAGGTGTAACATTATAGCAAGTGAAAGTAGTATCGGCAGTTACATATGATTTTACATCATTAATATAAATTTCATATTTATCCATTGCAACATTATCGGTCGAACTATTCCATTTTAATACAACAGTATTATTTGCTACACTGGTAAACACCAGGTTCTTAGGCGCAGTCGGTCCTTCAGTATCAGGCACAGTAGTGCTGCTTACTTCAGGAGTAGTCGCAGATGCCCCGGAATTACCCACTGCCCTTACGAGATAATAATATTTAACATTCGTGATAAGATTATTAACGGCAAACGTGGTTGTATCCTTCCCTGTTATTCCAATCAATGAATAAGGTCCACCTGAAACCCGTGACTGGTATATTTCAAATTGAGTTTCATTATTCGTTGGATACGGATTATCACTCCAATCAAGTTTTATTGAAGTGGTAGAGATCTTCGATGCTATCAGGTTTGCCGGAGCATCAGGTTTTGGTGTGCTATCTGCATCAACTACGGTGAAATTTGGCGACCACGTGCTCACACATCCAAACTGCTCAGTCACTTTTACGCGATAGTCGCCAGGCGTTGTTACATCAAGATGGCTGGCAGTACCAATCGTTCCAACAGATCCTACTTTTTCCCAGGTGTAACTTGCATAACCTTCAGGCATAGCCAGGGTCACCTTATTACTCGCAAGCGAAGGTATAACCCGGCTTGTACCGCCAAACAATGTAATATTAGGAGTAATTGTCGTGTCGCGTACTTTAACAACTGCAGGTACAGGTGACCAGTATGACCAGGTAGTTCCTCTTCTTACACGCACATCATAAGTACCAAAATCGGTAACATTATATACGTTGTTCGTTGCATTGGCAATAACAGTTCCATTTTTGCGCCATTGGTAACCATCAAAACCGGTACTGATACCTAATGTTACATTTACCGGTTCGCCTTGACAGAACTGAAACTTTTTGAAAAGAGGAACAGGGTTCAATTTGTTAGTTGAAAGAAGGAATGGGAAAAATTGCTTTTCAGCCCAGGCCAGATTCCACACATCATGACCGGTATTCGGATATAACGTGTATTTATAATTTCCACCAGCAGCAGTTATGGCCGCACCGACTTCGGCACTGGCAGCAGGATTAGGTGATTTATCTAGTCCCCCCTGGAAATGCCAAAGATTTATAAACTTTAGCTTTTCAAGATTGGCAGTATTTTTATAAGATGCATCCACGGCACTCATTGGTAATGCGCCTGCAAATAAACTGGGATGTCTCAATGTAAAATCCCAGGTGCCACTTCCACCTGCAGAAAGACCATTGACAAATATTTTATACGGATCCAGTTTCACTTGCGGAACCATGTAGTTCAAAAGAACCTCGCGTAGTGCATCGTATTGAGAAGCACCAAAATAACCGTACTGATTCTGAGGAAACAGTACAAAGCCATCAAAGGTGCCATTATCAACAGCATCCATAAGAGTTCTTCCGCCATGGTATAACTGGAACTCGTTATCATATATGGGTCCAAGTTCTCCTCTCCCGTGTAACATTATTATAACCGGGTAGGTTTTACCATCAGTTACACCGTGTTGATAGCTTTTTGGAAACTTTATTCGGAAAACTATATCCTTATACTGATAAGCCTTGTATGAATCGCTATTCCAGCTTAAGCGCTTGGTTCTTACCCATTTTTTCATCTGTCCCCAGGCTGGTAACGTAGGAGGAGCAGATGAGTTGTAATTCACAACAGGGTCGTTGGGATTCAAAACCCCTGCTTGCGCAAAAGAGATAACATTCAAAGAGGTACACAGGCATAAAATCCCTAGTAACCGAAGGTAGAAAAGCTTCATATTATTTGTTTAATCCAGTTTAGAACTCGAAATGCTTAGGTGGTTGCAGGAAGATTGGAAACTTTGGTTGATGCTTAGGATTTAAACTTCATTAGAAGTTTGCTCTTTGAATGTGTGTATTCAAACGGATTATGATGAGCAGCTTTTAGAGGAGATTGGTTTAGGGGTTTGATAGGATACACAAGATATTCCAAAAGTCCGAAAGTCAAAATAGACAAGAGACTATTTTCGTTATTTTAATTTTGCATTATTATTTTTTTCTCTTTTGCCATGTAAATATTCACCTATAATAGTGTATCGCACAAAATTCTCATAAAGGAAAAGTGAAATCAAAATTGGAACTATAACGACCAGCATAAACCGAAAGATGCCTGGTACATAAGTCTGTGTGAAGTAAAGTTGTAGCCATGCAATTAATCCCAGGTGCATTAAATATATAAAATAGGATGCATCTGAAATATATCTCCACTTTTTGTTTTCCTCTCCGAGGTGACGCAGGAAAAAACCTATTACGCCATAAACCAGGATTATAATTTGAAACGCTACAATCATCTTCAATAAAAACATTTGCCATCCGGTAAACCGATGGCCTGAAAATTCTACCAGAAAAAGCAGGATGCATAATATTGACCCAACGGTAATATTCAAACGAAAATGATTTGTGATCCATTGTAAATCAACAGGGTGCTTATTTACAAGCCATCCGGCAAGAAACAGTAGGGCATAAAAAAGAAGATATTCCGGATTTGGGAATAGGCCTGTGTCTACATGCAAATACAGGTCCTTTGACATAGATAATACCATCCACACAAGAGCGCTAAAAAAAACAATTCCCTTAATACTACCCGGACGTATCGAGTTCAGTAAGACACTAAACCGGGTTATGAAACTCATCAAAAACTTAATATTACCAAGTCGGAACCAGGCAACCACAACAACATAATAAATAAGAAGATAATATAAGAACCAGAGATGAGCCAGGCCGTTCCATTGAATAAGGCCCTTAAAAGAATTCTGAAATATAATGTTCCATTGTCCTGGATGATCAGTTAATTCCCTGGATACCAAAAATGGAAGGATGGTAAATGGTAAAATGAAAACCACACTAAATAATAGCGGTATCAATATCTTTTTTGACCTATGATAAATGAATGACTTTTCTCCCATCCTGATGAATAACAACCGCGAAAAATAGCCAGCGATTAAAAAGAAAAGTGGCATCCTGAAAGAATGGACATAATGGTAGATCAGATCGAAGGTCCAGTGGTTAAAACTTAGATCGTGTGGCCAGTTTGCCAGGGGAATTACCTTGTATGCAATTGTGGCGTGTAACAAGATTCCCAACATCATCGCAAAGCCACGCAAAGCATCTATCCCATGTAGGCGGTTACCCACAAGAAGCTTTGTTTTTATTTCAGGCTTATCTATGATAGCTGTTACTTCCATTTTTATACTGCTTTTTCCCACACTGTCACAAACCCACCATTAAAAGAATAAGGTAGCCTTTCAGCTATGGCGCAATCAAGTTTCTGAAGGACCTTAATTTTTTTTGTTAGTAATGAAAATGGAAAAACATCCTCAACAAAATTTGTTTTACCAAACTTTATGATTGAGAAATTATTTTGTTGAGCTAATTTTATCAAAGACGACTTCGTGAAGAACTGAATATGGGTTAAATCATCAGCGCTGCTTTGTACTGTTGTTCCGCGATAACCCAGTCCTTGTTTAATTTTATTAATTATTTTCCAAATCGGGCCATTGCTTTTTTGTAACGAAATTACCGGCCGGGTCACTAACAGTTCTCTGGGACCTTGGCCATTTGGCACTGTTACAATCAAAACTCCATCCTTATGTAAAACATCATGCAATACCGCTAGCAACTTCCCGGGGTCGTTAAGATGCTCAAGCACCTCACTGCAAATTACAGCGTGGTAGCGAGCTCCATCACTAACCAACTGTTCAGCACTTTTCACTTCAAAACTTACATTCGAATTATTATTAAGCTCCATTGCACGTGCAATGGCTTTTTCACTTATGTCAACTCCCTTCACTTTAAAACCCTGTTTTCCAAGGCTCCTTGAAATAACACCATTACCACAACCTACATCAAGTACCTCGGCGCCTTCCGGAAGTCCGGATTCCAGGACATTACTAATAAATTTCAATCTTTTGATATCTGTTATTCTTTCAAACTCCATCTGGTTAAATTTATTTTGCGGAAAAAGTTTGAGGTACACTTCTTCAATCTGCCTTGTCATAGTGACGGCATTATACCTTTCTCTAATTGTAATTTGCGAATTCTGTTGAAGTATGAGCCTGAGACCTGGATCTTTTGCCACACGTAGTAGTGCTTCACAAATAGCCTCCCGGTTACCGGGTTGAATCAGAATTCCGTTTTTATTATGTATGATTAACTCACTGGTTCCGTCAACGTCAGAAGCAATAATTGCCTTTCCCATCGCCATTGCTTCGAGCAACCCGATAGGCAAACCTTCCCATAACGATGGCAACATAAAAATATCTCCAGCTGCAAGGATTTCTGGAATATCTGATCTGAAAGAGGTAAATGTAACGTTTGGATTTATGTTCAGGGTACCGGCTAATGTAACTGCTTCCGTTTTAAGTTCACCATCTCCAACCATAAGCAAATGCAGTTGAGGAAGCTGCTTTAAAGCTTTCGCAAAAGCTGCAAGGAGTTGAAGAGGTTGCTTCTGATGTGTAAATCGGGCTACAAACAACACCAGTATAGCGTCGCTTGAAATTCCCAGTTCTTTCCTGATATTTTTAAGTTCTTTTTCAGGAGAAAATTTATTCTGATCTATTCCATTGTTAATTATTACCGATTCGAACTTTTTTAGAAAATCCTCTCCAGACTTTTTGTTCGATGCCGAAACAGAAATATTGATATCAGATTTTGATGTCAGATATTTTTCACCCCAAACACGCAGGTTTCTGACAATGAAATTTTGATCGGGGTGAAAAGACCAGCCATGAACAGTGTAAACCACTGGAATGTTCAAGGAACGAGCTGACCACATCACATTGGAGTTGGCCCGCGTTCCATGTGCATGGATGATATCAACGTTTTTAGATCTGATAAATTTATTAATAACTTTCCGTTTGCTAATATCAAACGGCCGTTCGGTATGAATTACATGACATTCGACATTGGCCTTTCTCATTCTGTCCACCATTGGACCGTCCGTAAAAGAAAGTACAATGGGTTCAAACTTTGACCTGTCAAGATTTTCAATAAGGCTCAATAGATGGGATTCGCCCCCACCTACCTGGCCTTGCCGGATGCATTCTAAAACTCTTATTTTCCTGTTATCTCTCACTTTAATTACACTAAAGACTTCTTTTTAACCGACCATCCATCAGGTAACTTTTCTGTTATCTCGATATTACTAAACTCCTGGCTTTGCCTGGCTCCGACTCTTCTTGCCCATTCCGCCATCCTGGTGATACCTTGTTTAAGATCAATCCCAGTTGGCGAACCAAACACACCATGCGCTTTTGTATGATCGGAATACGCGTGCAAGACTTCATTTCTTGCTTTGAGATAAGTGATGTTGGGCTCAACACCAAATTCATCACATACAACCTGAGCAAGTTCATTTACCGGGTAAGGCTTATCTGCGCCGATATTAAACACCTGATTATATGCCCGGGGAATATTTACTGAATTAGTTATAGGAATTGCAACGTCATCAATAAAGCTGAACGCTCTTGTCTGCGTACCATCACCAAAAATTGTGAGCGACTTACCTTGCATGATCTGGTTCATGAAGATGCCGATTACATTACGGTATTTGTCACCAATATTTTGATTTTCGCCATATACATTATGTGGACGGAATATAACATAGTTTAGTCCGAACATCTCGTGGGCAGACCTTAGATCTAGTTCTACAGCATATTTTGACACGCCATAAGGGTCTTCAGGTATTGGCGTCATTTCTTCGGTCATAGGTAGTTGACCTTTGCCATACACTGCAATCGATGAAGTGAAAACAAAACACTTCACCTTGTGTTTGATAGATTCATTAATTAAATTGATACTACCAACGAGATTGTTGTTATAGTTAAACCTGCGAATGAAATGTGACAATCCTTCTGCAGCATAAGCTGCGAGATGATACACAAAGTCAAACTTATGAATTTCAAACAGTTCTGTTACAAGCTTGTCATCGGTGATAGAACCGTGTACAAATAATGCGCCATCCGGGATATGATCTTCAAACCCACCACTCAGATCATCCAACACAACGACTTCGTGACCAAGAGACAGTGCGTGTTTTACGACATGCGATCCAATAAACCCTGCGCCACCGGTAACTAATGATTTAGGCATTTTCAATTTATTATTAATGATTCAAATAGATTGTTTGTTATACTGGAGAATGCTTGGAAGTTTTGAAATTCCAGGTTGTTCCCTTAATAAAAGAGTTGAGATGTTCAAATTGCCTGCTTACAATGAATTTGACAATGGACTTTGGGGCAGTAAACAACATAAAAAAGGCATAGAATGACAATAGCTGCGTTTTTGTAGTGTTTCGTCTCATATAAAGAATGCGGTTCCTGGTATGATAGTAAACCTTGATTGCGCTTTGTCTACCCATTGACACCGATTCTTTATGAAATATCAGCCCCTTCGACTGATAGTAAATTTTAAATCCCGCCCGCAGGATTCTTGAACTCCAGTCCCATTCTTCATAGTAGATAAAAAATTTCTCAGGAAACATTCCTACTTTCTCAATCACTTTCTTGCTGATCATCATAGCGCAGCCATGTGCTCCATGGGTATAACCAGAAACATCATATTGGCCTTTATCTTGCTCCATGCTTCCAACCGCGGTTCCACGACCCGTATATAGGTTGATGGGATTGAAGCCTGCATATTGAATAATGTCAGGTTCACTATGGTACCTTATCTTTGGGCAGGTAACACCGATCTTATCGTCATTTAAAAATGGTTCAATTAAAACCTCCAGAAGGTCAGCTGTAACTTCAGTATCATTATTGACGACAAAAATGAAATCTCCTTTTGCCTGTCTCATACCCCAGTTGTTTCCCCCTGTAAAGCCAAGATTGGTTTCACTCCTTAAAACTCTTGTGTTGGGATAATTGCCTTTTTCAATCGTAGAAGTCGGATCGATATCAGATGCCATATCGCAAACCAGGATCTCGTAGTTTGAATACGTCAGTAGTCTGGTTGACTCGAGGAAGGCACAGGTAACCAAAGTTTGGTTCCAGTTTAAGGTTATAATAGAAACCAGAGGTTTCATTGGGTAGGGCATAAATACGGTTTGAAGGGTATAAGTAACTATAAAGATAATCGTAAGATTCACATATGCAAAGCCCTAGGCATTACTTTTTTGAAAAAGCGCTGCAGGAGTCCTGGCTACAATCCACAAATCATAAACAATATTGTAGCGTCTCGCATATGAAATGTCCAGGTTGATTCTCTCCTCAGTAGACATCTCAGCTTTCCCACGTTTTTTTATCTGCCACAGTCCCGTGATCCCTGCTGGAGCCATAAAACGCTCTACATGATCATTAGTAGTCAGAGTAGAGGCCTCATATAACGGTAACGGCCTATTCCCAACAAGAGACATATCGCCTTTTAACACATTTATCAGTTGCGGCAGCTCATCAAGACTACAATTTCTTAGTATTTTACCGAGCCGCGTAATCCGGGGATCGTTCGCAATTTTGATAAACTTAGCATTTCCTTCTTCCCCCCGACAATACTGGTTGAGATGTGCATACTCTTCAATTTTCTTGTCAGCATCAACAACCATCGAACGAAACTTATAAAACCTGAAGATTTTAAAACCGCGACCTGCTCTCAACGAGCTATAAACAATAGGCCCCCGGCTATCAATACGGATCGCCACTGCGATAAGGACAAATAAGGGAATAAGAAATACCAGGAAAATAAATGCAAAAATTATGTCAATCAGTCTTTTTAGGTGAATGGTTCTTTTTTGCCTGGATATAACATTCGCAACCTTCTCAGAGGAGATCCTGTAATTTTGTTTTGGTGAACTTGATTTTACTTTTTTTAGAAAATTAATTTTTTTCGCCAGGCTATCTATTGTTGTATTCAGGTTAACCACATCATCTACTAACTCGTTTTCCTTCAGGTAATTTATATTTGATTGTGTCAATAATTTTTCATTATAAATAATGACAAGTCTTGAAAACGCTTTCTTTTGGTTAAGAAAATTTTGGAAATGTTTCAACGCTTTTTTATCAAGAGCTAGATCTATGAAAATTACCTGTGGGTACTGATTGCGCGGTAGTTCGTCAAAGACCTCCTGACATTCCAATAATGAGTGAGTGACTATTCCGGCATGAAATATGCTCCTGAAATGAAATAAGAATTCGCTGTCGGTGCCTATGTAAAGGAAAGTTGGTTCACCAGCTCGGGATTCAGTTTTGAATTCGCCCTCAAAACGTGTCCACTTCGATGTAACTTTTCCGGGGTGAGGATAAAGTTTTGTAGTCATGGGGTAGGTGTTATTAAATTCTACGTTACGAAAAAAAATTATATGGCCAGGGTCGTGTTTTGTATTGATAGACTACTTATAAAGTCAATTACGCGCTCCGGACTAAATGGTTTATAAAATATAAGATCAACCATGCGGACTTCAGATTCAGACATCGTTGCAATCATAGAGCTTAACACAATCACTTTACATCCGGAGTAGAGTCTACTGCTCTTGATATGACTAATGAACTCGATATTCTCCTGAGTATCATAATCCAAATCCACTATTACTACATCTACTGTTGCCTTGTTCCTCAACACATGCATACCTTCCATTGCATTTTGAACAAGTACTATTGTATGTCTTGGTGCGATAACGGTTTCAAGCAAAAAATTCATTGCCTTCAGAGCACAAATGCTCAGTACTACTTTTTTCATTTATTACGGAATTATAGGGTGTCGTTTCCTAGAGCTAATACACGTAAATCATAGAAATGGAAGTAGCACTGCACTAAACGCGGCGGTTTATGCACAGAAGTTCATTCAATGGATGTGGAAATAATTCTAAACTTAGTAGTGTGGAGTTTCAAAGGTGGCAAGCGAAAACTCAGAAAAAATCTGAAGAGCTTTGGTCGAATTGGAACTCTAAAATAGAGATTTTTCGGTAAATTCAAAATATTGTCAAATTAAAATTGACCAATTACAAATTCTCTTTGAATGATTTGAGTTATTTTTTGATGTTCAAAAATGAACTGAAACATCAGCCATAATTGGATAGTGGTCTGAATATACTGACTTCGATATTTCGAAATTATTTATTTTAATTTTTTTATCTACCAGGATATAATCAAGCCTCAGGTTGGGTGAAATATTTGGAAATGTTGCACCAAATCCACTGCCAAACAAAAGAAAAGCATCATGAAGATTTTCGCTCAGCACTGCATAAGTTTCCGAATTTGGGACATCTCCAAGGTTGCCTAAAAACAGCACCGGGTAAGGGCTGTGATCTATTTTGTCCTTTACCAGATCCATTTGCATGTGTCTGTTACGATATGCGTTCCTTATTGACCAGACGGATGCTTTAGCTTTAGATGCCATTCCATTATCCCCTGATCTGAAGTAGCTGGATCTCCCTAGCTTAAAAGACTCAAGATGCGTTGTGAAGACCCGGATGTTTTTATTCTTTATCGCAATATCTGCGAACATTAGCCCTTCGGAGTGGGGAGTATTTCCAAAACTGTAGGTTGCTGAATTTACTATCGGATACTTCGAAAAAATCGCCATACCGAAAGACTTTGTACGGTCATGCATAACCGAAGTTGGAAAGAAAGCATAGTATGGGTAACCTTTCGAACGGATCGCCTCAATATTAGAAGAGTAATATTTGAGCCCATTTCCGGAAGGTTCGAAGAATTCATGGAAACACATGATATCTGCATTCTCCCTTAATATTTCTTCTAGCATTGCCTCCCGCTTACTACTTGCCAGCTGTTCCAGACTTTTCATCTGGTCCCAACGGGAAACGTTCCATGATAAAACCTTTAAGCCAGTTACATTCGCATGATTTGCCGGTGCTCTTCTGAAATAGTGAAACCCAAAGGTTGAGAAAACAGACTTCCAGCTTAATAAAAGCAAAGCCAGTAAAAGAAAACTCCACCTGGATTTTCTCAAAATGAGGAAGATGAGCAGTATAAATATTATGAAAAAAAGCCATGGAAATATAACTCCTAACACGGAAACAAACCAATAAGAACTTTGGTTTAGGAAAGGGACAGAGGCAGCGCCCGCATAAAGGACTAACACTGCGACGAAAAGAAATTTTGAAAACCGGTTGACTAAATACCTGGTCAATGAAAACGGATTAGGGTTTGTGATAATTATTGAAAGTGCTGCCTTCGGAAAATCTATTAAAGGAATTTCAGAAATTTTGAAAAAGAATTAATCTCTCAGGCAGGAAATTGGAGCTTTCGAAAAACGAAGTTATTATTTTTAGCTGATGGATGCAAGTAGCTTAAAAATACAGTTAGCGAAACAAAATACTGACTCTAAGTTTTCGTGCCAATATTTTTTCATATTTGAATATGAAAAAAATATTGGTAATGACTCGTGGTTAATACCTGGCCCGGTGGATTATAAATGGTGAATGTACAGATCTCTAAACCAAAATCTCACAAACTTTATTCAGCACAGCTTCATTCTCCTTCACAAACTTTTCGGCTACTTTAACCAGGCTACTGATGTTTTTCTCTGAAGCATTATCCATCTCGCTGATCTCATTTGGTATCTGAAAATCGAGGCGTTGATATCTTGGACTACCATTCTCATAATCAGGCAACAAGTACTTCATCGTATAATGCGTGCTTTCGGCGACGCTTCGCATAAACACATTAGTCATAAGCGGTTCGAACCAGTCTTTGTTCCGATAGTTCTGTACCTCGGAACCCTTGATGGCATTCGCTGTATATCCAGTGCCTAAGGAGAGCAAATAAAAAGGCAGATCATTATCATCAGCGGTAACTACTGCATCAAATCCTCTGTCTGGCGCTGCCAATGCAGGGTTAGTTACTAATAGTTGCTTCCAGAGTTCTTTAGCTTCACTGTAAGCAAGTATCGATGGATTATTGGCGAACACTCCTCCATCTACAAAAGCCAGGTCAGTTTCTTTATCGTATTCCAACAAGTTCGGTTTGAAATATGTTGGTGCGGCAGAAGTTGACCGGGCTACCTCCTTCAGTTTGAAATTTTCCCTGGCATCGTTCGCAGCAAGCCTTGACGAAAAATAAAAAGGCTTTCCCTTTTCAATATCATAGGTTGTTACCAATACATTAGACAAAGCATCCTTTAGCCTGGCCTCACCAAAGTATCTATCTAATAATGCTTCCATGTCAGTGGAATCATAAGGTTTGGCAAATAACTTCGCTGATATCCGGCTTAATAAATCTTTTGGGCGGTCGGAAAAAATGTCCTTCCCGAATTTGACATAAAGTTCAAGCATCTGCTCCGCGCTGAAAGAGTTCTGAAAATTCTTCTCCTGTTTCGTTAGTCCCACCGAGATGATACCTCCCGTTGAAGTACCGGCGATAAGATTAAATAATCCCGAAATCGGCGTACCGGTATTTTCTTCAATGTATTTAAGTATGATGCAGGGAATGATACCACGTATTCCCCCGCCATCAATAGAGAGAACTTTGAATTTTGGACTGGCCATTAACAAAAAGTTTATATATACAAATTAAGGTTTTTTTGAATCACAAATGCTGTGCACCTGAAATTCGTACATTCACTACATGATGAAATCGGAATGCCTTTGGGCATCAGCCTTATTTCAGGCAAACATGATCATCATGCTGAATTCAGCCTTAAACTGACCCATTGTATTGATCGGGTAAATTATTTATTCGTCAACATATCGTTTCACAATGATACTACTTCCGTCGTTTAGATCTTTGGAAGATAGAGAATAATGGAAGAGCCAGTTACGCCATATTCGTTGCCGGTATCTGCGAACACAACGGCAATGTTCACGACTGGCTACGCGAATCCTCAGCTTTTATTTTTTATTTTCGCGCATCTTTAAAAACAGCGCATAGTTCGCGTTTAAAAGTTCAGTCATCAATTCATAATAATGGAGACAATTCGCTCTTTTTACTTCGTTCCAGCCATTGCTTTCTTCGCTGCTGAATGTTTGTTTAACCATTTGCCATAGCCGCTCATGTGCGCTTCCCAATCCATAGGTATCAAAGAACTGAAATATCGCTTTTTGAGGATTTTCAAGGGATTCCGGTGATAAATACCAAAGCTCTTCCGGATTAGGTGAGTTTACATATTTTGTATTAAGCATCTTAATATCTTTAATTTTTCGCTTGTTTTTTGTCTATTGCGTATGCACTGGAAATAAGATAACGGACACATTGATAAAATAAAACAAGGTTAATCCGGTTAACCTGCCTTACTCCTTCATAAGTTATCACTGAATCGAGTAAATCAAGCATTTCAGACTCGACATATGAAGACGAAAACAATCTGCAAAAACTGCTGATTGTTTTATGAGGTTCCACAATTACCTCGTCATCAACCAACAGGGATAGTTCCGAATTACTGCTCTTTTGTTTTACCACATTTTTTCTCCATTTAGGGAGCTTCTGGCGCATGCCGCTCACAGAGAGCATGTAAAATGCTTCCACCAACTTTATCAACTCGCGACAGAAATCCATTACATCCTCACGATCTTTTCCTTCCTGATATGCTCCCTTATCGTTCGTCAGTGATAACTCAAGCCAAAAAATGATTTCATCGCGGAAATCTTTTAAATCGAAAGTATCAAAGATCTCACGAATTGATTCTGCCGGATCAGTTCCTGCTCTAATAAATAAATTACCAGACTTACTAAATCGTTCGCGCATACAATTAACTTCATTGTGAACATGCCAGATACAAATAATAACCTGGTTCAGCCAGATTGCTTTGCACGTTTTAATACATATTCCACTTCCTCTTCCGCAAGTTGCAAAGCCCTTAAACCTAAAGCCTCCCCTTCCACTACCTCAAGAAGCTGGTCTGCAAGCCACAATGTGTATAACTGATCGCGATCCGCTTTGAGTATCCGGGCAAATAAACCAATTTGCTCCTTTTTTGCTTTGCGTTCCCCTCTTTCAATCTTACTCAGCATGGGTGAATCGATCTGAAGCCTTCCCGCCACAACTCTTTGCGGGAGCTTTATTTCTTCCCGAAGCTGTTTCACTTTAGTCCCAAACTGATTTGCCATATACATTTTTCGACTTGTCACGTTCTGACAAATTTACTAAATATTTTAGTATTTTTTTATTCCTTCCCCCATATTTTTTTCCACATTCCTTTTATAATCACTTTCCATGTTTATTCTTACCGTCATTTGATCTGATGATACAAACTTTCATATTTCTTTTCCCTTTCTTTACTCGGATTCCTTCCTTTGCCAGGATATTTCGAAGTAGTGATATATTTCTTATGGCCTCATCAGGTATAGCAACGGTAATAGTTCCTTCATAACCGGTTTCGTCTATAAATGGCATTCTTGCCGGGTATTCGGTTGGCCCATAGTTAAGATGTGAGATAAGGAACCGGATTTTTTTACGGTTGAATTGAAGCTCGGTATGTTCCTCGTTTTCCATGAAGGATGAATGGGTAGTATCGTATGCAACCTTTTTTCTTTTTGCTGACATCACAAGGCGGTAAACAGGAATTTTTTTGAAGCGAATACTGGCTGTCACATTAAGATACCTATTGAGATCCTCTATGCTAAATGCAGTCATAACATCATTTTGTGTATCCACAGGTCCGGTGATTTCATAGCAAAACAGGGGGTTACCGGGGCCGGTATGCATGCTTGCTTCCGGCAAGTCAAGCAAAATTCCATATGGCTGAATGCCGGTCATGACGCTGAATAATTGAGCCATTGATAAATTGACATAAGCCTTACGCCGGTGATGTTCGGTTTTTCTCTCAAAATAAACGCTGTTCATGCCTTGTAGTTCCGCCGCAAAAAGTGACCGGAAACGAAAAGCTGCAGAGTCTCCGCCATTGCCATTTTCCAGCATTGGCCTGTTTCTATCGAAGTTGAAAATATCTTTTTTCATCCTGAACTGCACAGTTTTACCATCCAGCACTGCAGAAATATTCTTCCCGGTTATTTCATCTGTGCCCGTCGTAGCTATCAGGCGGCCCTTATGTACCCAGCCATAATGCGGGATCGAGCGGTGGGGCAACATCGCGGTGATTTCAGAATTGTCCCATATAGTTGGCAGGCCCAGCGCGCGCCCCCTTCGTTGTTTATATTTAGCCAGGAAGGAATCGATTTTGCCGGGTGAATCACTAACGTTGACGAGAACTATCTTAAGGTCGTTTGTGTAAGTTTTTTGGAGCGAGTCGAGTTTCGGAAAACCGCCGATACAGGAACTGCACCATGTCGCCCAGAAATCAAGGATTAACAACTTGTTCTGATAATCGGACAGATTAATAACGGAATCAATGTGGTTAAGTGCATTAGCTTTCGGAATAGATGGAAATTCCTCGCCAATTGCTATGGCCTTAACTTGTTGCGATGATGCTGAAATAGAAGACAGGGATATCAATGCAAAAATCGTAATGCGCAGCATAAGTATGATGAGTTGGAGGATGTGATAAAATGGATAAAAAAAGCGGAGCTGCGGAACTGTCTTTGCGGAGAACAAAGTTGAGCCGGCGAAAAATTGCGTCCAACAACCTATAATTGTTAATTTAGAGCATTCGTTATAATTTCATTCAAAAACGAATAACCTGACAAATGTCTGAAAGCTATCATCTGGATACCAAGCTAAAAATATTACGAGTCAGCCGGGATTGGTCGCAGGAATCCGTTGCGGAAAAATTAGGTATATCCCAGGCTGCTTATGCAAAGCTGGAAACAGGGGAGACGAGATTAACGGTTGACCGTGCAGGACAGCTTGCGAATTTGTATGAAATTGACCCGGAATTCTTTTTTGCAACGGACCGGGTGATTAATTATAATAGCGGTAGCAATAGCCATGGCGGCCTCTTTAACACAGCCACCTATAACAATGGTATTACCCGCGAGCTCCTGGAAAAACTTTTAACTGAAAGAGACGAAGTCGCTAAAACACTCCAGGAAGAATTAGTGGCCGCCCGCCAGGAAAGAGCTGAAATCGCCTTGCTTTTAAAAAAACTTATCGAGAAACTTTAGCTGTCAGAAAACAGGAAGTGGCTGACAATAAAGGTTAGCTTATTCTGATAACGTACCAGGAAATTCTACTTCCTCAAACTTAAGATGGATTAGAATCTGTCGAAGCAGATTTTCCATTTCGGCAAGACGGTTACCGCCGACACATGAACTGGCCTCATTGATATAAGAGTGAATATATCCGCTATTGCTATGACTTGCCGTACCGCAGTTTATATTAATGATGATATTTTCCTTTATAGCAAATGCTTCGATCGGCAGCGAAAATAGATCTGCCAGGCTTTCAAGTGTAACTGAATTCGGAATGGCCCGCCCTTCTTCCAGGTCTTGATAATGTTCGGTTGAAATTCCCAGGTAGGCCGACACCTGGTCAACGGTAAGATTCCGGCGCTCGCGCAACTGTAAAATCAAGCCTTAATCAGATTTTAGGTTTAGCTTTTTTCGGTTTACGCTTCTGGGCAACTATCATGTTTTTTCGGACAAACCGAAACATGACCTCAAAATCAACCTTAAAGAAATTTGCCATTGATTCTATTTCCTGCAAGGTGAACCGGCCCGGATCAGCAATTTTTTTACTGAAGGCGTAAAATTCCGAGCCTATGATCGTTTGCAGATTCGTCTTTGCAACAGTAGCAAAAATTTCCTGGAAGCTTTCAATTGAATTAGAATTTAGACTGTTCTTAACTGCATTAATTTTATAAACTCCCTCCTGCGTTTCATAAAATGCAAAAAGAGAAGAACGGTTTTTTTTGGCCATCTCTTGAGATTCTTTCGGAATTTAAGGCCACGAAAAGTAATATGAATCATTTACTTACAATGATGATAATAATACTTTCATTTACAAGTAAAAGGGTTCTGATTAAAATAGTATATTTATGTCCTACCCACAGTTACATGAAATTAAATGCACGACTTTATCAGAATGGTCCTGACTCGCATGAGAAACATGCCATGTTCCGCATGCTGTTTGACGACCTCTATAAGAGCCTGTGCATTTATGTATTTAATTTTACACACGATGATCAGGTTTCGGAAGACATCGTTGTTGACACTTTCGTAAAGCTTTGGGAAGACTATCATTCAATCAGAAACCAGGCTGCAATGCGTGCGTGGCTTTACCAGGTAAGCCGCAACAAATCTTTAAACTGGTTAAAATCCCGCCAGCTAAAGCATAAAAAAGAAGAAGATTTCGCCAAAATGCAAAGTAGTTTTTCAGCAGATATATCATCTCTGATTATTCATGCAGAAGCGGTCGCCGAATTGCATAGTCTTATTGACAAATTACCGGTACAATGCAGCCGTGTTTTTACCAAACTTTTTATCGAAGGCAAAAATATCCGGGAAACAGCTGTCGAACTTAATGTATCGGTCAACACTGTAAAAAGCCAGAAGAACAGGGGTTTACAGTTACTTCGCCTTAAACTCCGCCCGGTCCTTTTGTTTCTTTCTCTTTTATTTCTACAAAATATGCTGCCGCTTTGACCCAAATGAGATGATTGATTGTCTTATATGTGGTTGTAGTGTTGCCGGCCAAATAGCATTATCTTAATATAATGAATAACGAAGATTCTCTTGTGAATGATGAAGGTGTACCCGGACATGAAAGATCACAGCGTATCGCTTATCTGGTAGCCGGTTATCTTGAAGAAAATCTTTCGCTTTCAGAAAAAACAGAACTTGACAACTGGCTGAAGGAAAGCGAAAGCAATCAACGGATATTCACCGACCTAACTGATGTGAAAAAATTAGAGAGGCAGTTCCGGTTCACTGACCAGTTAACCACAACAGCAGCATGGGATAGGATTAGTGAAGGTGTGAATGAAAAACAAATACGTCGGATAGCAACATGGCGATATGTCGCAGCTGCCACACTGGTGTTCCTGTTAGGCTTTGTAGTTATAAAATTGCTGAACTTATCTTCCTTGAAAAATGAAAAACCCGTTGCATTCGTCCCCGCCCCCGGGAAGATCAACCCGGGGGATATCGGTCCGGGCAGTAACCAGGCTATCCTACAATTGGGAAATGGAAGTATTATAACGTTAACGGACAGTGTAATTCAACCTATCGCTGCCGGCGTTTCTAACGTAGAAGGACAGTTGATTTATGAACACCCGGCAAAAGGCTCAGCGGGTGAATGGCACACGCTGAATACTCCGCCTGGCGGAGGTTATATGATTACGCTGCCTGATGAAAGTAAAGTCTGGCTCAATGCGGCTTCGTCACTTCGGTATCCACCGGTATTTACCGGCAAACAACGAAGAGTTGAACTCAGTGGCGAAGCATATTTTGAGGTGAAACACAATGGCAAAATGCCCTTTGTTGTTGAATTGCCAAACAATACAGAAGTCACTGTGCTTGGCACCAGCTTTAATATAAATGCTTACCATGACGAGCCGGTGTTGAAAACGACTCTGATTGAAGGAAAAGTACGGGTCGCCTCCTCCATTACCAACGCGGAGTTGACAATTGAACCTGGAGAACAGGCAGCTATTACCCGGAACGGAAAAATGAACAGGGTTTTCCTGCCCAATGCCGCTGATGAATTAGCCTGGCAAAAAGGTTATTTCGAATTTCACGACCAAACAATTGAGTCGATAATGCGGACGGTCGCCCGGTGGTATGATGCAGATATTGTTTATGAGTTTAAGCCTCGATACCATTTCAATGCAAGCATCCGCCGTAATGTCCCGGTGTCTAGACTTCTTGAGATGCTTCAAAAAACCAAGAGGGTGCATTTTGAAGTCGTAGACAGAAAAATAATAGTAAAATCCTGAGAATCTTCGAAAACATTTTTTAATCTAAAAGTTATAGCCTATGTAAGCATGCGCCATAACAAAAACCGCTTCGTAATGCGGACGAAGCGGTTATTTGGGCCAATAAAATTTTTGCCTGGAACTGTCATTCCTACACAATTTCTTTCATCAAACCAAACTAACCAAAGGTATGCAATTAATGTATCACCTCGTTGCGCCACTGTGCTTCCCAAACCATTTTTTTAACGGTTCAGTCACCAGAGATATGAAATTATCTCTGGTGCTGATAACGGTCATCAGTCTTTGTTCCTGGACTAACGTTAATGCTCAGCGTATCACCCTGTCGCTGAAAAACGCCTCAATCGAAACAGCGTTTTCTGAAATCCGGAAACAAAGTGCATTCCGGTTTATTTACACCCGTGAAGAGCTTTCGAATACCAAACCTGTTACTGTTGAACTTAAAAATGCCAGCATCCAGGAAGTGCTTATGAGTTGTTTTAAAGATCAGCCACTCTCGTACACCATCGTTGATCAACAAGTAATCATTTCAGGAAAAAAAGAAGATTTTTCTGCTAAGAAAACTCTTGAAATCAGTGGCAAAGTTACAGGTGAGGATAACCAACCTCTTGCCGGGGCAACCGTTATGTTTAAAAGTTTCGGCCGTACGACCTTCACAAACGAAAAAGGTGAATTTTTATTCAACAATGTGGAACCCGGCGCAGTAATTATCATCACGATGATTGGCTATGAATCAAGGGAACTCATTATAAGGGATGATAAGCCTTTACAAATTGCCCTGAAGCTGTTGGTTAGTGAACTTGAATCTGTCAGCGTAAGTACCGGCTACCAGGTGTTGCCGAAAGAAAGGGTAACCGGGTCATTTGAAAAAGTAGATAACCAATTATTTAATCGTAGCATAACAACGAATGTTTTGGAAAGGCTCGAAAACATAGTGCCGGGATTGCTTTTTAATAAAAAGATCGGCACCCCTAATAGTACCAGCATTAGCATCAGGGGCATCAGCACATTGGAATCAGATCAGCGGCCACTGATCGTTCTCGACAACTTCCCCTACGAAGGAGATATTAATAATCTCAATCCAAACGATATAGAAAGCATTACGGTCTTAAAGGATGCGCCGGCGGCTTCGATCTGGGGCAGCAGGGCAGGAAACGGAGTTATAGTCATAACTACCAAAAAAGGAAAGTACAATCAGCGGCCAAGTGTTAGCGTTAATAGTAACGCCACCTGGATTGAAGAACCCGAACTGAACTATATACCAAAGTTTCCTGCAAAAGATTTTATTGAAGTTGAAAGCTTCCTTTTTAACCAGGGGTTTTACAATGGCGATCTTAACAACCGGACTTCCTATCCCGTTATCTCTCCAGCTGTAGAAATTTTTAATAAACGGCGAAGTGGGCTTATCAGTGTAACTGATTCAGCAGCACAGATTAACGCTCTTCTGGGAAATGATATCCAAAAAGATTATTCCAAGTATTTGTATAGGGAAGCATTGAACCTGCAATTGGCAGCAAGCATTTCCGGGGGAGGCTCTAATACGAATTATCTTGTTTCACTCGGATACGACAAAAACCTGGCAAACCTCGTGGGTAACGAGAATCAACGTATAACGATCCGGTTTTCAAATGATTTCAGGATTGGCAAAAAGCTGGATCTTCAGTTTGGTGCGATTTTGTCACAGCAATTTGCGGAGACAAATAGCCCGGGCGGTGAGATAGCGGCCGGTGGTGGAAAAAGCGCATTATATCCCTACGCGAAACTGGCAGATGAAGGCGGTAACCCGCTGGCCGTGGAAAAAAATTACCGGATGTCTTTTCTTGATACTGTCGGAGGTGGAAGGATGTTGGACTGGAAATATCGTCCATTGGCTGAACTGGCGCTTGCTGATAACCGGACAACAGGTTTTGATGCACTTCTGAACGCCGGAGTAAAATACCAGGTAAACACCTGGCTGAGCGCAGAGGGAAAATATCAGTATCAGAAGGGATTTTCACAAATTGAAAATTACTCGGGCTCTTTAACCTATAGTACAAGATCATTAATAAATACATTTACTCCCCGCGGGCTTTCAACAACAAATTCCGCAGTTCCCAATTCCGGTATTCTACGCAAAACTAATGGTGAATTGGTAGCCCATGCGGTTCGCGGCCAACTTAATGTTAATAAAAATTGGAAGAATGAACATGAAGTAGTAGCGATCGTTGGTGCCGAAATTCGGGAAACGAATAATGTGCAGGAATTTGAAACGACTTATGGATATGACAAGGACTTATTAACAAGGCAAAATGTCGATCTAATAAATCTGAAGCCAACATATTTCGGTGCGTCTACAAGAATAACCAACAACGCTTCATATAACGATAAGACCAATAGGTTCGTCTCGTTTTACGGTAATGCAGCTTATTCATTTAAACGCCGCTATTCGATTACTCTAAGTGGAAGGCAGGATGCGTCTAACCTATTCGGCACTACCACTAATAATAAATGGAAACCGTTGTATTCAGGAGGACTTGCCTGGACCATTTCGAAAGAACCATTTTTTCAATATAAGTTGTTTGACTTTTTGAAATTGCGGGCTACCTACGGATACAGCGGAAATGTAAACAATACTATTCCGGCTATACTTACTATTGTTTCTACAACACCAAATGCCGACACTCGTTTGCCTGCTTATAATATTAATAATCCTCCAAACAAATCTCTGCGCTGGGAAAAGTCCAGGATTGTAAACATTTCCATGGATTTTTCCATACTGGCGAACCGGATCCAGGGATCAATGGAGTTCTATACAAAAAGATCAGTTGACCTGATTAGTCCGGTTTCAGGCGACATCACAAATGGTTTCAATAATGTAATCATGAACAGTGCTATTTTAGCTGGTCGTGGGATCGATATAAATATTACTACTTTAAATTTTCGAAAATCTAAATTTGCCTGGAACACTAATCTGATCTTTTCTTATAACACGAATAAGACCGATAAATACTTATTTGTACGGAAAATTACTGATTACCTGTCCGTTGACATAACCCCCATAGAAGGGCGAAGAGCATATTCGGTCATCAGTTACCAATGGGGAGGACTAGACCCAAACACCGGTCGTCCGTTAGGCGTATTAGACGGCAATATATCAAACGCGTATACTGCAATTTTTAACCAATCAACTGAAGATAATCTAATATTTCACGGCTCATCAAGACCGGAATATTTTGGGGCTCTCAGGAATAGCTTTATTTATGGAAAGGCCTCCTTATCTTTTAATATTTCCTACAAATTAGGGTACTACTTCCGTCGTCCCAATCCCATTAGTTATTCCTCGTTGTATTCAGTCTGGGAGCAAACTGCGTACACGGACTACCAAAACAGGTGGAAGTCAAAAGGCGATGAGAACAGGACAAATGTTCCCGCTGCTACCTATCCTGCTGATCAAAACAGCGATAATTTTTATAGATATGCTGAGGTGAATGTGCAAAAAGGAGATCATTTCAGGTTTCAGGATATTAATTTTTCTTATTCATTTGACCGTTCCAATTTCAAAAAAAGCCCATTTGAAAGCATCAGGGTGTACGGCTATGTGAATAATCTGGGATTAATATGGAAAGCTAATAATGCCGGCCTTGATCCGGATTACGGCACACCACCACCAATTAGTTTCGCGGCAGGCATTTCAATTAACTATTAACACAACAATTTATGTCAGGAAGAATTTCATATTGTGCATTCTTATTAATTTTTCTGGTTGGCTGTCAAAAGTTTCTCGACAAAAAGGCGGACAAATCCAGGTTTATCCTTTCAAAAGTTTCAGAACTCCAGGGATTATTCGATAATGCTAACACTTACGCACAAAATCCGGTCTCAGACCTACTGGCTTCCGATGACTTATATTTCACAACTGAAAATTACAATAGCATTTTTTCCCAGTTAGCAAAGGAAATTTATTCCTGGAATCCAAATGCAAATCTATCGCAGGAATGGGCCTTTTGCTACCAAAGAATATTTAGAATGAATGTGATTCTTGAAGAAACTGAAAAGCTTTCCTCAGAAGGAAATGACAGGGCATTGTCGGAGATCAAAGGATCAGCCCTATTTGTCAGGGCCCTGGCCCATTTTATGGTGGCACAGCTATTCGCTCCATATTCATCCTTTGATGGGCCAGATAATGAATTCGGCATTCCATTAAAGTTAACTGCGGACATTGAATCTGTTACAACAAGAGCGACTCTTAAACAATCATACAAAACAATTATCGATGAATTGAAAATAAGCGCCGGACTGCTACCGGATACCGGCTTATTCAAAACCCGGCCCGGAAAGGCTGCTGCATATGGGCTGCTTGCTAAAATCTATTTGAGCCAGGGAGATTATCAAAGTGCCGAAAAGTATTCGGACTCGTCCCTACAGATATATAAAGCACTTATGGATTACAATGACCAGACACAAGTTAACATCAATGCTGAATCACCCTTCAAAATAATGAATAATGAAGTAACATATCATTCAACCTCAGATTACGGATTACATATGGAAAACTGCTATGTTGATTCAACCCTTGTTTCCCTTTATGATTCCAACGATCTTAGAAAATCAACTTTTTTTGCAAAACAGGGTTCCGCTTATAGATTCAAGGGTTCTTATGCAGGTACCAGTGTCACGATATCCTTCACCGGACTTTCCACTAATGAAACTTTTTTAATAAGATCGGAATCAAGAGCCAGGAATGGAAATATTGTTGGAGCTATGGAAGATTTGAACAGCCTGCTGGTCAAGCGTTGGAAAAGTGCCCGTTTTGTTCCCCGAATTGCTACCACCCAAAGTGAAGTCATTAAGACGATTCTGACGGAAAGACGCAAAGAACTGTGTTTTCGACCTGGAGTCCGGTGGACTGATCTTCGCAGATTTAATGTAGACGGACAATATGCAATATCATTAACACGTGTCATCAATGGAAATCGCACTGATCTACCACCGGGTGATCCCAGGTATACCTTTCTGATACCAACCGCAGTCGTTTTGCAAAATCAAATCTCACAAAATCCAAGATAGGAAAGCCGCTAGTTATAACGACTTTCCATTGCACTAGTAAGGTTTTCCTTTTATTAGCGGAGAACCAAAGTCAGGCTTCGTATCACCGCCATTGTACAATGCAGTATGCAAATCACTGGAGGACGGAATTATCGGTTTATCATCTAAATCTGCTTCTGCCTCAATAGAACAAAGCATATTTTGTGATGGGGTGCATACAGGCGTGGTTACATCGTAATTGTCCCGATCTAAGCGCTCAGCAGGATCAGTAGAACTGAAGTGTGTGTAGGAAAACCACAACGTCGTCGGTCTGGTAACAAACGCGCTAAACACCGAAACACCTACTGCTAAAACAGGAATTAAAAGCTTTTTCATAATATAAAATTTAATTTAGATGTGCCTACTGATTTTAAGGGGTTTCGGCTTTCCCCTTGAACCGACGGATGCCTCCGGAAGCCCTTGATTTATTGCAATAAATGTTTTTGTTTCAGATGTGATACAATGCCTGAGATTGCAACTAATACGAAAGCAATGTTAAACAATAAATGTTGTTTCCAGCTTAATTGCCTTAATACACCACCGCAGTTGCAAGGCAACGAATAACCACTCATCACAGCAAACAACAGATAAATAGTGAACACCGACATCAGTGCCAGGGAACAATAAAGGCCCAACACCCTCAAGGCAGGTATCAATAAAACAAAGGAAATAATAATCTCTGAAACGATGATCGAAGGTGCAAGAATAAACCCCTTGCCCTTCAGCAATGGCATTATATCCATTGTGGCATAAAAACTACGGTAATCCAGCAACTTACTCACCGCAGTATAAAGAAACAACACAATAAATAAGCTAGCCGCGGTATCCGTAAAATGGCTGATAAAAAATTTCTTCATCGCAGTAAAGGTTATAACCTAAAGTTCGGGTATACCTTTACGTGAATCCAAATAAAGCTGTTGTCAGTTTGGTATAAAACAAGGTGAAAAAAGGAATTTATTTGTGTTAATCTCCGTTCCGGAACTTTTCCGGGGAAACTTTAACGACTTTTTTAAATGCTTTTGAAAACTCTGCAGTGGATGAATAACCGCATTGTTTTGCGGTGACCTTAACCGACAGGCCGCTTTTCAAAAAACGTTTGGCCTGCCGCATCCTTAACCTTACCAGGTATTGATATGGTGATACACCAAATATCCAGGGAAAATATTTTTTCAGATAACAGGCGTTTGTATTTGCCCGACGCGCCAGTTCTGGCAGGAGATAATGTTTCCGGATATTTTCAGCAATCAACTCCTCGACTGCGTAAATGTTATTCAACACATCCTGACCAGGCGATTTATAGGCCTGATCTTTTTCGAGATGTGCAAATAGATTTACCAGGAGCAGTTCAGCATTTTTCTCATTACGCGGCTCATGCAAAATATTTTCAATGATCAATTCTGTTTCTGCACCTGCAGCCCTCGGAGCCGATATCAATATATAGGGCCGGGCCGAAATTCCTACCTCGAAAAACCGCGCCGCCGTTGGATAAAATGGCAATAGCCGGTTAACCATATCCAGGGAAAAACAGGCGTCGAAACTGCTGTAAGCCCTGGCACGCGGATACTGAATTCTTGCTTCAAGCTTGTTTGCCAGTGCCATCGAAAACTGACCCTCACGGATATAAATATCATCTGCATTTTTGAAGTCATGGTTGATATGACTTTCCAGGACAATCCGGGTATATAGCCCTTCCAACGAACAACGTCCCATAACCGTTAATGGTGTCAGCAAATCAACCACACTATACTGAAAACAAAAATCCGGGTTGACAATGCTTTGAAAAGTCAGGCGACCGAATTTGCCTTTTGCAGAAGCAATAACCGCTTCTGGCATACTGACGCCCGCAAAGCCAGCCGGAATATAATTTTCAAACTGCAGGGGTTCATTTGATAAGGAAGTCCATTCAATCATGTGCGGTGATAAGATAGCTTGGCTATATCCACTAATATAAAGTAAAAACGGAAACGCCTTATGGTAAAAAGGTAAATAATGATAAATTTTATCACCACTTCCAACCGTTAAAAACCCATTGTCAATTCAACCTGAAATTGTATATACGTTGGTAAAGGCAGGATTCGACGACTTTCCACTTTTCAATATGGATGACTTCATGAATTTTCGGATAAATTATTGGTCGCAGTCCATAACTTTGAGTTTTAACACCGGGGCAATCAAATAAACCTGTTCGTTTGTTTGAACATCCACCACAAATAATTTTCAGGAGCTCATCTATGCTTTCTACTCATCACCTGGTTTTTCTGGAGGTTGCCAGGCAACGAAGCTTTTCGAGGGCTAGCCAGGTACTGTTCATTTCGCAGCCCGCAATCAGCAAGCACATAAAGTTTCTTGAAAACTATTATAAGTGCAGACTGTTTGAACGCAAAGGCATCCAGATCCAGATAACACCGGCCGGCAAATTACTAATGGAACGTTTGCTTTATGTTAAAAACATACAGGAAGAAACCGAATTTCAGATAACCTCAATAAGCAACGAAATCGAAGCAAAAGGAACAATGAAACTCGGCGCAAGTACCACTGTTGCACTTTATATTCTGCCCCGGATTCTATCAATATTTCATAAAAAATTTCCACAGCTTGAGATCAGCCTGCTTAACAGGAATTCCGAAATAGTGCTTGCCGCCCTGATTGACCAGGAAATTAATCTGGGTATAGTTGAACAACGCAGCAAACTCACTAACATAGTTTATCATCCTTTCATCAATGATAAAGTAATTGCTGTCTGCAACAAAAATAGCCCCATCGCGAAAAAAAAATCGTATCCTCTCAGCGCTATAGTTAATATGCCCGTAGCCTTGCGTGAAAGAGGAAGCGGAACACTCGATGCGCTGCAATTCAGTCTCGCAAAAAACAAGATATCTCTCAACCAGCTAAATGTTAAAGTGAGACTTGGTGGTACTGAAGCATTAAAAAATTTCCTGGTCGAATCGGAACTTCTCGGTTTTTTGCCAAAACGTTCGGTTCTGAAAGAATTGGCTGACAAGACATTAACGGAAATAAACTTTGAAGGATTAAATATTGAAAGAAATTTCTATTTCATCCAGCGCAAGGGCGAAAGTAGTGAATTGACCAAAGCATTTATCAAAATCGCCAAGACTTATCATAACCTCAGGTTATAGGTTATAACCATTTTGTATTTATTTAGTTATATAGTTTGAGTTACTTTTGAGGTGAGAAATCTACTATATGAAAATCAAACTACTATCGCATTTTAATTCAATTTATCCCTCGTTACGACAATTTCGTTCGGCGAAAGAAAGTATACTGGAGCGACTTACACTTTGTAATGGAACCATGCCGGAACTCACGGAGGAAACTTTAGAGGAAGAAGAATCTGAAATAGCCGCTTCAGCTGGCTCTATGTTATGCCCGCAGGCCCATGCGAGTTTTATGGGATTGCGTAAACTGATCGAAAAAGATTGGTTTGAAAGCGAAGGATTTTTGCACTCTACAAATATTCTTACCAGCTACAAGTTTTCCTGCTAGCCAAAGATTTAAGCCAGTAATGCAAATCGAAAGTAGCAATTATTCCCGTTGAAATCTTAAAGCAATGATGGCAAGTAATGCGATCAGCAACGTAAAAAATATAGCGATTCCAACAACCATCGCGAACTTACTATTCAGAGGCAGAAGCTCTAAAGGCTTTCCTTCTACAAGGCTGCCAGCCCAAAAATAAGGCATGACCTTTTCGCCAGTCGCAGTCTCCAGATATTTTAATTTGGCTTGTTGCAAGGCAACATCTACTGGCAAACCTTTCCTCAGCAACTGATAAAACAATTCGTTTAACTGGTAAGTTGTTTTACTGTCAACCGGCCACAGATTCACAATAGAAGTCGGAATACCTATGGCCGCAAAAGCCCGGTTAAAGCTAAACACGCCTTCTCCTTTATAAAACTGACCGAGTCCTGACTCGCAGGCGGCCAGAACAATCAACAAGGTTACTGGCCGTACTGAAACCATCACGTCATTCAGATAAAGTAATGAGTCTGCGAAGTAAATAACAGGATCTGCCCGCTGCCCCCTGGCATCTGCATGCGTATATAAGTGGACAATCTCGTATTTATAAAAGTTATCCAGAAAATTTTTCTTTGTGGCCGCATTCGAAAACATACTGGTATACTTAAAGCCTTCAGCCAGGTTCCTCACAGATAAATCACTGCCTGCAAGTTCACTTACATTCAGACGCCCGGAATATTGAACAGGTGCCACTCCCAGAAGCTGGGGATTTGAGATTGATTTTGCCTCAATAGAACTGTCCGCAAGATAGGCGGCCGAGTATACATAACTGATAGCATAATCCTGCACCAAATACCGGTTTTGCCCGTTCGTTGTAGTTTTTACGAGAGCTTCAAAAGGATAATGATTCGAGCCGGGAGAAATCATGATTCTGCCGGGGGAAATCTCATCATGGCCAAACACTAATTTATAAAGGGCATTTGCATTGCGCGACCATTTTTCAAATGCATCGGTATAGACCTCCGGTTTAATCAACCCTTGCTGAAATTCCGCCACAAGACAGTCATAGCTTTTTTTCGCAATCTTCTGGAATAATATTTTATGTCCAATGAACTTCAACAAATAGACCGCGGAATCGCCGTCGAAAATGTTTATATATGCCTGGTGAGTTTCAAGAATTTTTTTTACAGTTTTTAAAGCTGCAGCTGACTCAATGGCTAATCTATGATCATGCATTAAAGATTCGGTGCCGGTGACGGGCAATCTCAAAAGATATTCTTTTTGTTCAAGCTCAAGAACCCTCCTTTGTAATGCGGTATATGCAGGATCATCCCTGTTTGTCTGTGAAATACGATCGTTAAGCGCTTTAATTTCAGCCCGGATGGTTGTCTTAATTTTCAGCTCTGCAGGTTGCATTGCACGTGTTTCACTGATTTGATCCTGTAACAAAATCGCCCTGCTTTTTTCGAGAAAATACAAGGCGGCAGTTTTATCATCTAATAAATAACTGGATTCAATCGCACGCTCATATAGATATACAGTTTGCTTACGCCAGTATAACTTGGAATCCAATGTACGATATTCATTTTTCAGCCGGGAAAGCAACTGATCCGCGCGCGCATAAAAATCAATCGCAGTGTTTAGCGATCTGCGATCCTTGTATAACATCCCGATTCGCAAATAAACATCAGCCGTTGAAATCAACAGTTGAATGGCATATGGCGCCCGCTTTTCTAATGCGAAAGTCAGTAAAAGACCAGGCATCTCTTTAATATTAGGGATATCAACGCCTAACAAGCTGGATGCCTTATCAATATACTGCAGCGCTAGATTTGGATTATTCGCTTTTAGATATGCCTTCGACATGGTATTCAAAATCGAAACAGAATCTATCTGAACTGCATAACGTAATGCAAGTTTGCTATATTTTAGACAAAGATCAGGGCGATTAAAATATTCCAGATGAGTTTGCCCAATGATTTCATAACACTCAGCCAGGCCCTTTGCATATTTTTCTTTCCTGTGATTTTCAATAGCAATTAAAAGCGAAGCTATAGCCGAATCCGGTTTATTACGAAGTAGATATAAATCAGCATTTATACCCTGTAAAGTGCCCAGTAACCCAATCGTGCGAAGTTTTTCGTGCTCTTTTAAGGTGTTGTGAAGTATTTCCTGAGCTACCTGCAATTCCCCCAGGTACATGTGCGCCTGTACCTTATAAAAGATTATTGAAGTAGCTCTGTGGAAACTACTATTATCATGGACATATTTCTTTATAATCGCCTCCCCTAAATCAGCATAGCTGATGCAAGCCCTATAATCACCTTTATTATATAACCATGCAACCTGTTCTTCTATAAGCAGTGAAGTATTGTAATAGCTGGTATTCATTTCCTTGTCCACCGAAATACAGCTGTCCACCATATTCATCTGCATTGGATATTGATCCAGCGAATCGTAACAGGCAACCATCAGGTAAAAGTTCTTCGCGAGTTGCACCAGGTTTTCTTCCTTTTCATCCATCATTTTCCTAAAAAGTACTCTGACTTTTTCGGCCCATTCAATTGCATTTTTATATTCTCCCTTGTCATAATATATAACGCTGATCATCCGTTGAACACGCCCTTGAATGTAGGTGCCCTGAATTGCTGTATGAGAAATAGCAGAGTCAATGGATATCCATTTACTTAAATTTTTCAGACTCCTTGCGCTATCAGCTGAAAGCTGTTGTAAAATACAATCACTGTCTATGCAATGCACGGACAGTGATTGTGAACTTGCCGGATTACTTAACAGAAATGTTGCCAGGAACCAGATATAGTTTATTATCCGTTTCAATTTTCAAGCTCTTAATTATCACGCTCACACATTAATTATAATCGCACTGCCATCCTTCAAAATCATATTTTGATTTAAAGTTTGGACGTGGGCGTGGACATTGTGGCGGAGTATGACCGGTATCATCCGTTCCTGCTTCCAATGACATCATTCTCGGAGCGGCCCTGGGCGCCTCACCAGCCTGGAGGGATGAGTCAGTCTCGAAGGATGACCTGGTATAACCATCCTCAAGGATTCTCACCGTATAGTATTGAACTTCAAGTATATTTTCTCCTTCAATAATTATTTGGTCATACGTATAACCAAGTTTGTATTTTCCAGCGAATCCAAGTTTGTCAACATGATGTTTTTGCACTTGTGCTGTAATTTTTTTAATTTCCTCATTAAGTTTTTTTGTGTCATTAAACTCTTCCGGAGGGTCTACGGTCAAATATAGCCTTCCCCATTTTTTGACATTTGAATCTGTTGCACATGACCGGCATTTTCTACGGGAGACCAATACCCCGGCGACAAAGGATGCCAGACCAACGGCAATGAGAGAAGTGGTGCTTGTCTTTACAGGCATAGTGAAAAGGTTTAAATAATATATAATAGAACGTTACCAGTTCTTGAGCCAGGCTTCTGCAATCTCACTATGTGTTTCTTTGTTTTTGACAACGTTCTGCAAAATTTCTTTTGCCTGATCATTGTCTCCTGGTTGGTTTCGTTTCATCAGGGTGATAGCCGCATAAAAGTTTCCGGGGTTGGAATTTAGTCCCTGTACAGAAGACAGGTTCTGGAAATATTGAAATGCCTTTTCATAGTCTTTAAGCATAAGAGCCGCAATACCCGCATATTCGCGTGCTTTGACATCTGTAGGATATTGTTTCGCGATGTTTTCAAATATAGCTAAGGCCTCCGCATATTTGCCCTTATCGTTAAACTGCTTTCCCATAGTCATGCTATCTGCTGTTGTACCCATGGGAACACCTAAAGTCTGGAATTCTTCAGATATGAATTTATCAGCCATTTGCTGGGGCGTAGGACTCTTGGTATACAAATATCCACTCACTAAAACCGCACTAAACACAGCTGCGGCAATTGCATACTTCCAGATCTGGCGGATAACCGCACCTTTTGTTTTGGATGGAGCCAGCTGATCCGCAACGACCATCTTCGAACTATCATAGACCTGGCGGAAACGTATTTTCTTTTCTGCATTTAACTGATCCTTCACCGTTCCTACCGAACTCATATAAAAAGCCACCTCTTTCGCAAAATCAGGATCATTTTGAATTGCCATCTCGAATTCCCGGGCCTCGACCGCATTTAATGTACCCTGGAAATAATTTTCGATTTGTTCGAGGCTCTGTGACATATTATGTGTTTTTGTATGATTGCCTTAATTTCTCAAGACAACGGATCCTGCTGGTTTTCGCCACCTCACCGGTTTTGTATTCAGCAATTTCCGCAATCTCCTTATCACTATATCCTTCAGCAAATAAATTGAGAAGCTTCTTGCATTTTTCACCCAATAACTCCAACTGATGCTTCAGTTGTTCGATATCCGATCTTTCAATTAATTGTTGAATTACCGGTTTCGCTGTGTCAGAAAGCTGCATCATCATATCATCAATGGCAGTCGTTTGGTGAACGCTCATTTTATTTGTCGTCTTTTTACGGATAAGGTCAACACATTTATTATGAAATATTTTGTATAAATAAGTCTTAAGGCTGGAACGGTTCTCGAAGAGTCCTTTTGTAATGGTATCAATAGCGGAAAGAATTGAATCGGCGTACGCATCAAATGATTCTTCTTCTGTGATAGAATATTTGTGACTGCCTTCGCGGATGAAATATGCATACTTTCTGAACAGATGGTCTTCTGCCGTTCGCCGTGGAACCCCGTCCAGACGGAGGTTCCGTGTTATTTCAAAGTCTTGATCATTCAAAGGGGAAGTAAAGGATGGCATAAGTGTTCCTCCTTATAGAAAGATATGTAAAAATGCGTATAAAAAAAAGTTGTGTTTTCTGTTACCCTTATGTTTCCCATCCACGACCAAATAGTGCAAGCCTGCTGACAAACACTAAAAGGAAACCGCAAAGGAATCTGCCAAAGTGTTACCAGAAAGCAGAAACTCCGGGAAGTTAACACCTGAATGCTTTAAATCCACCATCCTCGCCACAAAATTTTAATCATCTTACAAATCTTAAAACAATGAAACCTATCTTAGTAAGGTTACTCGCCTTCCTGTCTCCGCTCGCTTTAAACGAAGCAGCAATCGCACAGAATTCAACTCCGCTCAACTTTACTCCCGGGAATGTAAACTCAGCAGCTGCGCCTTATGCGGCTGCCGAAGCGGATCTCAAATCCCTGACAGAAATGAAAACTTTATCACCAAAAATGTATGAAAGATTCACCCGTGACTTTAAATCAGCTTATGACATCAGGGTCTTTGCTAATAAGAATGGTAAGACCATTCAAATCAACAGCAAGACTGATGGTGACATGAACAGAACCACCTACACAAGGAAAGGAAAGTTCCTGAATAACATCAAACATTATGATTTCGCCAAACTTCCTGCTCCTATCGCAGACATGGTAAATGATGCCTATCCAAGGTGGGAGATTTTTGGGGGTGTAGCTGAAGTGACAGTTATGAACAAGGTCGCACACCTGGTTCTTATCGAAAACAAAAAATCATGGAAACGTTTGAAAGTAGTAAACGGTGAGATCGAAGTTTACGAAGAGTTCGACAAATCAGTTGATCAATCTTTTAAAGAATAACAACATTGATCATCTGCTATCCCACTCCCTTCTGAAAACAGATCGACCCTGGAAAGCTTATCATTTTAGCGCAAAGCTAACCCTTAAAGCGCTGACCAACTTTGAACACTGACGTTTCCTGTTAACCTCTGTCACCCTCTTTTTACATCCCGCCTTAACCACTGAAAGGCTGTGTCATAATCATGATCCAGCCTTTCTTTATTAAACCAGGTAAGGGAATTAGTACGGGTATATCGGGGTTTTATCTAAATTACCTGTTCCAACTTAACCACTTTTGTTATCGCCCGGGTGGCTGCACTTTTCTTTTTCTTCCTTCCCCTCCAGATAATAAAACCCGTGACGGGCAGACTCGCAGCTATAAGGCTTGCAAAAAAAGCAAGGAACTTTCCAGGTAAGCCAAGAATAGCACCGACATGCATATCATAATTCATACGGACAATCTTATCAGCCATTGGTGCATCAGCAAACTTCCCTGCATAACTACCAACTGCGACCAGCTCCTTGCCTGTATACTGATCATAATGAAAATAATCATTCGTGTAATAGGTTCCGGGTTTATGATTTATTACCACTTCAAGAGGATCTGTTGGGAGTGATGCGAAATAGACAGATATACTTTCATTTTCTTTTAAGCTGCCGCGGTGCTCACTCCACAGATGATCGGCCATATTTGCATAAGCTGCAGCCTTTGTCGTTTCTGAAACCGGGTGGGCATGATCTACCATTGTTTCTCCCCCGCTGCTGATCCAGTAAACTGACCTTGCGAACCACTGGAAACCGAACACAAGGCCGGTAATTGCCAAAAATATAGCAACCCAGGTCACATAAAAACCGAGCACATTATGAAGATCATAATTTCGTCGTCGCCATTTTGCATTCCACTTTATACTGAACCGCTGCTTACGGGCAGCTTTGTTTTTCGGCCACCATAAAATGATCCCGCTGATCATCATCACTAAAAAAATAAGCGTAGCGGAAGCCGCAATTGGTTGACCGATTTTTTCTGGTAACCATAGATAATAATGACCATCAAGAACGATCCGAAAAAAGTCTTCGTTCATGTTTTTATGCTTCAATACCTCTCCACTATATGGATTCAGATAGACGAGCTCATAATGTGTTGAATCGTACCATGCCGCGATTGCTGCCTTGTTTGAACCAGGATATTCCACACCCAGTGCATTACCAGATGATAATTTTTTGTCTGCTATCGATTTCAATGCAGACGGGGACAAAAGGTGACCAGTTTGAGATTTTAAATTTTTGAAAGGTTCAGTGAGATTTCGGATCTCAACTTCAAATGCAAGCAAACAACCGGTTACACCCAGGATAACTATGATCAAACCGGATGCAAGCCCCAGGATTAGATGAAGCTTCCTGATAAATATTTTAAATGTCATCCCGGGTCTGGCTGTTTGATTGACCCGATCGGATGATTTAGTAGCTAATCTTGTCAAGTTTCGATCGTATTGATTTTATGATATTGCCGATATATTATTAATCGTTTCGACACTAAACACAAAAATATTGTATCCGGTTTGCAAAACCGTTTGCTATCGGGAAACCTGTTTACGAAAAGGGAAATTTTATCTGGATGAGTTCATTGGGTCAAAACCGTTGATTTTTTTTGATTTCAGCTCAGTGCCGGACACGGAGACTGCTCTCAGATGTTAGTTAGCTGTTTTGTTTTTATCGGCCCTCATAATAACTGCAATCCCCGGTTTAATTTTCACCAGTTCATTAATAAATTCACGTTTGTCCTTTGGAGAAACAAGTATGCTGTCCTTGCCCCTTAGCTTAATTTCAAGCCGGTCAAGTGAAGTAGCAGGCGCACTTAAAGGATTAAAAGTCTCCTTTATAGAAACAATATCATCTATATTAACTTCCTTGTCTATCAGGAACCCGCATTTGATTTTGAGGATGTTTCCATTTATTTCATAATAGGTGGTAAGAAAAACATGCAGCACAAAAATCATGACGAGGAATATGATTAGCACCCCTATCCAGTTTTTACTGGCAGAAGATAACATTAACCCCGCAAACAATAAGACAGCTACCGGGATAGCTAATTCAGGACCTATTTTAGATTTGAAATGACTCATAATGATTCCAGGAAGAACATCTACTTGATTTTATTTGTTTGTTCATTATAATACTGTAAAGCCAGTTTCACCGAAGCGAGGTTGTTCGGTTTCTCAATTGAATCACGTTCAATATAAATATGACCTTTAAATTGCTGATCCTTCAATTCCTGGAATATCGCAGGAAAATTCACAACACCTGTACCAGCCCTCACATCTTTCAAAGCCGGCTGATTAAAGGCAGCAATGTCTTTCATATGTATGGCTATAATACGGCCTTTGAATTTTTTCACTGCTTCAAGAGGATCAATACCACTTTTGGGAAAATGTCCGAGATCAGCACAAACCCCGAAATTCGGATGATCCTTTAGTGCCAGCAATGTTGTATCCGGGTTCCAATATTGACTCACTCCTTTCCAATGCTCGTGAATCGCAACCATGATGCCATAAGCACCGGCAAGACTATCTATGCTGTTCAGCATATTAAGCGGTGGTTCTGTTGTTACAAATTTTGCCCCTAGTTTTTTGGCTATATCGAACTGTCTTGCCCATGATTGAATGGTGGAATCACCAACTACATAAACGGATTCACAGATAAGGCCTCTTTCGCTTATCATAGCCTTAAGTTTCTCCAAACCTGCCGGTGATAGCTTACCCACAAGTGTGTCCTTTAATTCCGGCCCTGCCTGGTGGAATGTATTGGGCTCAATATATTTTAAACCGGCACTATCGACGAGCTTTAATGATTCAGGAAAGTTTACATCATGAAATGTCCATAACGCGATACCGAATTTCCAATCTTCTGCAGGTTTAACAGCAGCCGCCACGGCAGAGTCGGATTGCTGTTCACCCGCTGGCTGCTGATCAGTACATGAATTCAATAATATGATTAAGGCGAATAGTACTGTTACTAATTTCATAATCAATATTTTGCTTTAAGGTAGAACTTAAAGGCAACATTTAAAAAAATGGGGTGTGATTAGTTTACGACAGGCAATTCATGCCAGGTTATTTACATTTTGCGACATCGCGATTTTGCGAGGAGGACTGATTGATATATTTGCCTATGCATAAAAGAACATTTATAAATAACAATTTACCATAGGCGTAACATTTAAGGGGAATGTGCTACTAACAATTCACTGACCGATTATACCAGCTGCAACATGGAAGATTTTCAAAAGAAATTCATTCTTGCTCTACTTGCTTATGCTTCGCAAAGAGGGATACAGGCCCAGCGACTTTGTGAACTTGCCGGGATCGACTATAAATCAATAAATGATTGGGAGGAGTACGAACGTGTACTTGGATGTAGAGTCTCAAGAAAAGTTGACGAAACCTGGGTCGAATTTCCAAAAAAAATTATCGGCCGGGAAATACTAATTGCCAACTATGAATTACAAAATTATTTGTTAAATCAGGTCAGTATACTCATGAAAGCCAACGAGGCTGATGGTCCATTTCATAAAAAGGTGTATAATTATTTATTATCCAATTCCTTCCTGTATTCGCTGACACTTGATGCTGTAGCGGCAAACTTTAATATGAGTGTTCGTAGTCTGCAAAGAAAACTAAAAAGTGAAAGCACCACATTCCTGGAAATAGTTGATGCAGTGAGAATGGCCCTCTCAGTTACATTTCTGAGATCCGGGAACTACGCTATGAAGGATATTGCTTTTGCTCTCGGGTACAATGAACCGACAGCTTTCGTGCGTGCGTTTAAGAGATGGACAGGTAAAACACCTGTAGCTTACAAAACAACCATTCAAACCGAAAAGTGATCACATGAAAATCGCAAAACCAGCTGAACAGGAAACAAATGATTTTTTCAGGAAGTATATCGACCTTGTCAAACACACTGACCTTTTATCAGCACTCCATGAAAACCAGGAATCATTGACGCAATTATTCAGTGGTATTCCATCTGAAATTGAGGTGTTCCGTTATGATACCAACAAATGGTCAATAAAAGAAGTGCTGATGCACCTGATAGATTTTGAACGTTATTTAACGTTCAAGGCATTTGTTTCCATGAGGAATGATAACGAAACAGCGCTCAATCATCCGAACCGTGAACACTATCTTTTTCATGCCCATACGGAAAAAAGATCGCTGAATGACCTGATTCCTGAATTCCTGTCTGTGAGATCAGCAACGATCAGTTTGTTTCAACATACAGATTTATCTCAGCTCACCCACACCGGCAATCCTATCAATCCCAATCATGCCATCTCAGGCCGTGCAATGGGATTTGCTTTAACCGGCCATAGTATACACCATATGTCAATAATTAGTGAACGATACTTACGATTGTCTAATCGTAGTTATGAGTTATGAGTTATGAGTGAAAGACAAGTTATCAGTTAGCAAAAAAGCAATACTATTTATCGTATTATTATTCATAAATTAAGTTCACTCATAACTCACTCATCACTCATCACTCATAACTCATAACTTTATTAAGGGCCATGCATCTTCCCAACCTAGTTCCTTAATAACGAGTTTCGACCTGCCTCGGTCAATAGCATCGTAACCATGATAAATGATATAATCTTTTCCATCAAAAGTATAAACTGAATTGTGACCCGCTCCAAACCATTCTTTGTTATCGCCTTCAATAATGATGGTACCTCCGTTATCAACCATCGGCTTTCCTGACCTGTCAATATAAGGTCCGGTCAACTTTTCACTGCGACCCATCACGACTTTATAGTTGCTTTTCTCGCCTCGGCAACAATAGTCCCACGAAACAAAAAGATAATAGTATTTATCTTTCTTAAAAATAAATGGTGCTTCAATAGCTGCATTGCCGGCAGAGCTATCCGGTAATTGATTATCCCTTGGCCGCCGGGCAATTGTGTGCCATATTGCCGGTTCAGCCGGCGAGCTGAACGTTGGATTCAGTTTCAGGAGCTTGATGCCTTCCCAAAAAGATCCGAAGCTTAGCCACCCGACACCATTTTCATCGACAACCAGGTTTGGATCGATCGCGTTCCACATATCCCTGCCGGGAACTGATTGAATCACTTTTCCAAGATCCGTCCATCCGAATTCAGCCGAGGTTGAATCAAGTGTTTTGTTTACTGCCAGTCCTATGCAGGATGTGTTTTTTCCAAAGACTGAAACAGAATAGAAGAGATAATAGCTTCCATTCTGAAAGCTGATATCAGGTGCCCACATACTGCTTCCACGATAAGTGGGTATAGCGGTTTTAACCCAGGATGGCGTCTGCCTGAATACAGGGTTGTCTTTGACCCAATTTTTCATATCCTTTGATCTATAAACATTAATGCCATTACCGGTTGTAAATAAATACCAGGTGTCCTTCTCTTTAATCATAACCGGATCATGGGCCGGCGTTTGCCTTGTTGACGTGATTGTGCCGACAGGGGAAGGTGGACGGCGGCGGGCAGTATCAGCTGTGGCAGCCTGTTGCGCAAAACTTGTAATTGAAAACAGAACGAAACAGGTAGTCAGTATGATAAATTGTATTAACCCGGATTTAATCACCGGATTTTTACGATCCAGATCAAGAACATGCAAAAATAATTGCCAGGTGTTGATACACCCGGCCCTTGTGTGAAACTTGCCGTATGAAAAAAACATCTTGAATTTTTAATTTATCGCGAGCTCCTGCGATTGTGAATAAAACAACTCACCAACGCCAACTGCTTTTACTCCAATTCGTACAAACACATTTTTCTTAGTGAGCAGTGAGGCAGGTATCGTGGCGGTTAATGTAACCGGTTGTGAGATATCGGTAATTACAGCTGCCAGCTTCTGGGCATTAGCCGCATTATTATTCTGATCAGTAATGATGGTCTGGCCAATGTAAATACGTACGAGCTCGAGCGGCTTACTTGTATTGATCCTTTGCAAAGTGAATGTTGCATTAACCTGGTTACCCGATTTCTGGAAAGTCGGATTATTAATTACAAAATAAGGTTCCACAACCATATCTACATTAGTCGAACCATTTACTGACACGTCGATTGAATCAGTTTTATCCGCCCAGGGGCCATTACCTCTTAACACAGTCAGCTTATAATTTCCATCAAACACAGAGGCAGAGAAAGTGCCATCCTGGTTTATATGCACGGGTATCTTGCTGAACAACTGGTAACCATATTGCCAGAGTTCCAGTTGAACACCGTTCGACCTGACACCAACGGGGATATTACCATACTTAACCGTTCCTTTGATTGTTGCTCCCGGTGCACTTTTATTATCCTTGGTACAGCTTAGTGCCACTGTACTCAATATCATTAACAGATAAATTATTTTATTTTTCATAACGAAATTTTAAACATGATTGGAATGCACTTTTCAATCGTGATATTACATAGCGCATCATTCACCTGAGTATAATTGGCTCGCGCTTCATTGAATTGCGTTTTAAAACTACATATCATAAAATTGCTAATCATTGGATTGCTCATAATTGGATTGCAGATAATGGGATTATAGATCATCGCGATGCAATTGCAATACACATCATTGCAATGGGTTTCTCACAATCAAAGGATTGTTATCAATGATATTCTGTGGAATAAACGTATAATAATTCTGTATCTGGAAAAACCTCGGTGCCCTGAAACGGGGGGCCGTTAATTTTACGTATACATATTTCCCATCTCTTGCGGCATCTCCGGGTCTCACTATCCGGTAAGGATATAGTGCTGAAACCACAGCCGAAGGATTAGAGCTTACTCCGTTCCAGGCAGTATGTGCCCGGCGCAACCTGATCAGGTCCCAGGTCCTGTGATCTTCGAAAGCAAGTTCAACCCGGCGCTCATTCAATAATTTGTCAAGCGTTAATGTTGTAAGGCTGTTAGCAGGAAAGCCAGCCCTTTCTCTCAATACGTTTATATATTTTAGTGCGTCACTGGTTCTTCCAAGTTCAAAGGCAGCTTCGGAAGCATTCAGATAAATTTCTCCAAGTCTGAACCAAACCCACCAGTTATCACTTCTTACACCTCTTGTGCTGGACAAAGCCGCTTCATCAATATACTTACGCATATAAAAACCGGTATTTGATACTTCCTGTATGGAACGGTGTGGTCCCGAAGAACCGGTTAATAGTTTTCCATCGCCTGTAGGATAAGCCGAACCTCCCCAGTTAACTCCCAGCTGGGTACCTTCAATTGTTTGATAAGAAGTTCCGTTCCAAACCATAACACCAGCCAGCATTTCTACAGTGGAACCCTTAAATGAACTGCCTGGATAAAGTATTGTACCTAATAACCGGCCATCTTTATTAGCGAATATGTCCATAGGCCCGTCGTAATAGATATAATCCTGGTCATTTGCAGTCCGGGTTTTCAGGGTTCCGGCGCTGCCATCAAGAAAGTCAAAACTTTCTACCAGGTTCAGCGAAGGTGTTACAGACGAAGAGGAAAGATTGTCTTCCCTTATTCCTCTTACAATATTATCATAGGCAAATAAATGGCGCTTATCCTTCGCCGTTAAAAAGTCCTTTACAAATATTATTTCTTTGTTGTTAGATTTTTTCGTGACCGCATCATAAAATGCCTGGGCCGGGTTCGAGATGTTGGTAGACAGGGCAAAAGCACCACTGTTGATGATCTCGACAGAAGCATCCAATGATTTTTGATAATATTCTGAAGCCCGGGCCGCCGGGATGCCAACTTCTCCACCTGCAGTTGTAAGCTGCGGTGTTATCAATGCATTGTACTTTGCTATTGAAGCCGCATACAACATTGCCCGGCTCTTAAGCGCAAGAGCTGTGTATTTATTTGCCCGGCTGAAGCTCGCAACAGGCGGATTAGAAGAGGAATTTATATTACCCAGATCGTTCTTGATAGCGTCACATTCAGAAGCAATGAAATCATAAACAGCTGCTTCTTTAGCACGCGGGTTTCTCAAAGATGATGCTTCGCCACTATAATCATAGATGAGCTGATTAACAATCAGGGGAACTCCGCCCATCCTCTTCACCATCTCAAAATAATCAAATGCACGCAGGAATCTCAGCTCTGCAACAAAAGGCGCCTTTTGAGCCGCAGTGAGTAAAGTAGATTTTGACTCGATATTCTCAAGAGCAAGGTTGATATCCCGTATCAGCGAATAGTTCCAGAGAAACCACCTGTTTGTGGCATAGCTGGTAAGATTGTTACGACCATCCTGGTTAGACTGGCCGGACCACATCGCGTCATCATAATCAGCCATATTCCTCCACTGGGACAATCTTCCGTCCAGTCCATCATTTACATCCTGCAAGCCCAAATCGGCTGGCAGCCTGTCATAATAATTAGCGAGCAGGGAAGTGATTTGTTTCGGATCGTTCCAAACCTGCTCTTCAAGTATCAGAGACTTGGATTCGCGTTGAAGCCAATCCTTCTTGCATGATATCAGCAATATTGCAAACATCATGGTGAGCATTACAAATTTCTTTTTCATATTACAAGTTTTAGAAGGAAGCATTAAAACCAAATGTTATTAACTTTTGCTGTGGATATACCAGTCCACCCGATGAAGTGATCTCGGGATCGATCTCCAGGTCAGACACATTATCGATCGTGAACAGGTTGGTAAAGTTCACATAGAAACGAACCCTCGATGTTCCGAATTTTTTCAACAAGGTTTTGGGAAGATCATAACCTACCTCCAGGTTTCTTAAACGCAGGTAGCTGATATTTGTAAGCCAGAAATCATTCATCTGGAAATTGATATGCGTTGTATTATCCCTTCGTATTGCAGGATAAGTACCACCTATCCATTTGCTTTGCGGATCATAAGGATCCTCCCTGCGCCACCGGTCGCTTAACATATAATGTGGTGAGTTTCCACTATTCTGAAAAGGAAACTTCAGCTCAACATCACGAATAAAAGACTGCATAGTGGCTCCTGCCCAGACTATTGCCAATGAGAACCCTTTGTAACTTGCATTCATCACAGAACCAAAGCTGAAAAAAGGATTCTGACCACGGGGAAATCCGATAGGACGTTGATCCAGACCATTTATTAACCCGTCCTGGTTAGCATCTTCATAAATAAAATCCCCTGGCAACATTGTCCGGTTTCCCTGTCCATCTATATTTACCGGGTGTTTATCAATTTCTTCCTGAGATTGAAAACGACCCACCACATGATAACCAAAAGAGTTATCATTTGCGACCGTACTGGAAACTCCGAACCAACGATCTTCATTTGTATTCCGGTATTCATCATAGGAATTTCCAAACCTGGGTTTGTAAGAATAAAGATTTCTTATCATTGCAAAAGAGGCATTCACCCCGATCGAATAAGTCACTGGCCCCGAGAACTGGTTGTAAGTGACAATTCCTTCGATCCCACGGTTTGCATCTGCATTCAGGTTTTCATTTGGTAATACATAGCCCACTTCAGTTGGTAATAACACATCATACTTTCCTGCAGGCAAGCCAGTCCGTTTTCTTTCAAACACATCAATCTGGCCGGTGATCTTATTATTCATCATCGAAAAATCCAGCCCGATGTTTTTTGTCCTGTTCATTACCCATGTAAGTTCAGTGATTGGCAATCCTCTTGGCCTGAGACCGATTACGTAACTACTATTGAATATGGAACTGCCGGAGAAGTAATTATATCCTGGCAGATAATCAAAGGCACTGATACCGGATTCGCTTCCTGTTTCACCATATGAAACCCTTAATTTGAGATCATTGATAAAACTGAGGTTGCGGAAAAAAGGTTCCTGCGAAATTCTCCATCCTGCAGAAATACCTGAGAAAAAACCCCAGCGTTTATCAGGCGCATATAAATAAGACCCATCGTATCTTCCTAAAAGTTCAAGCAGGTATTTCTGACGGAAGTTATAATTCACCCTGCCGATATAACCAGCCCTGGCTTCAACGCCCCATTGATCCTGCAGGATATCCTGTTCTGCAAAACTCATCAGCGAAACTGAATTGTTTGTCGGAATAGTATGCACTACAAAATAAGCGTTGTCATAATCAGAACGTTCGTATGCAGCTACGGCTGAAATAGCATGGTCTCCGATCTGTTTATTATAACTTAACTGGAACTGGCCATAGCGGTTTATGACATTTCGTTTATGTTTCTCGCGCCATGGATTCTGATTACCATAAGGGATTGTACTACCAGGTGCCCTGTCTTCATAAGCACCTGTAGCGGAATTATAAATATAGGCAGGGTATGTATACTCCATCCCATCAAAATCCTCATTTTGAAAATTATAAGATAGAGTCGCCTTAGCAACAAGGCCAAAGGGAAAATCATACTGAGCATTAAGATTGACATTCATCGAATGCCATATTTCGTCTATCCACCCTGTTACATCTTCTTTGTATGTAGCCGGGTTCACATTTACGTTATGCGTTTGATTAATATAGTTCGGGTTGTTGTTGGCGTAAGGAGCTTCCGTTGGCCACATACTGAACACGCTAAGAAAAGGATTGAAATAATCATCGAGCCCTGGTACTCCAATATTGTGTGTTTTCTCAAGGCGAAGGCTGATCTGCGAACCAATCTGCAACCTGTTGGCCAGTTGGGTGTTAAGATTTGCCTGGAGGTTCGTACGTTTATAACTGAAATCTTTCAGTATGGCATCCTGGTCCAGGTGGCTGATGGCAAAATAATAGGTTGATCTTTGCGATCCTCCGGAAGCACTGGCACTGATATAACGTTGGGGTACATTTTTCCGGGTGATCATGTCGAAGTAGTCATAACTATGATAGGCACTGTCAGTTCCGGCTTCCCATTTTGCAAGTTCTTCTTTTGTATACAGTGAGGCGGGGTTACGATTTGCATTTTGTTCAGACTCCACCAGTGCCCGAACATACTGGCCTGCGTTAGCAGGTTTCGGAAAACGGGTAAAATTCTGCAGCCCATAATATCCTGACACATTGATAGAAGGTGCTTCCCGCTTTCCCTTTTTTGTAGTGATAAGAACAACACCGTTGGCCGCACGCAATCCATAGATAGATGCAGATGCATCTTTAAGTATATTAATACTTTCGATGTCCTCCAGGCCCAATGTGTTAAACACATCCTGGCCGGATCCCTGTGTGAATCCAAAAGCTGATGGTGCTGTACTTCCACCTGTATATGGAATACCATCTATTACGTACAAGGGGTTGCCCATGTTTCTTATCTGGATGTTGACGCCTCTGCCTGGTCTTGAATCCGGCGATCGGGTGGTTATGCCCTGGACCTTACCCACCAAAGCACCGGATGTGGTACTGGCCGGAGTAGTAACAAGATCTTTCGAACTGACAATACTGATTGCACCCGTTACAGTCGCCTTACGTTGGGTACCATAACCAACAACAACTACATCACTCAGCTGTTGATTTGCGGATACCAGTTTAATATCAATCCTTGTACGATTACTAACCTTCACCTCCTGTGTAATAAAACCGATATAGGTAAATACAAGTGTAGCCTCAGCTGAAGTAGCGATACTATAATACCCTGAATCATTTGTCTGCGTAGTGGTTTTGGTACCTTTAACCTGCACTGTTACTCCACTTAATGCAGTATCTCCTGCAGAAACTCTTCCCGACGCCGTTATTTGCGCATTAAGGCCAGGTGGATAACAGGAGAAAATAATGAATGTAATGATGGAAAGGCACAGTTTTGAATATGCTCTGCGCGGAGTGAAAATGTCACTTCGCAACATGCGTTTTTTTAAATACAACAAGCAACGTTTCATAGCAATTCATTTTTGGAAATGATTAAATAAGAACCTAAGAAGCAAAAATTTCTTTTCGTTTCAATACATGATTATAAAAAACCATTTTCTTAAGGGCACAGGGAGGCGCGCCCGGGCTGCAGGAAAGGCAAATGCATTTCATATCGCTCGGTTAATTGAGTGAATAAATGTTGGGACGGAGGTTCAAGAGAGATATGAATTATGAGTTATGAATTATGAAACGTATTATTTAGACGTCACTCATAACTCACTCATCACTCATAACTCATCACTCATAACTCAGTTAAGAAGTTAATCAGCTTTACCAGCTCTTCCTTCTTGCTCGGGTCAGCTGAGTTTTTGCTTAAATAATTTGAAACGGCTGTTTTGTTGTCGGGGAATATTTTTAGAAGTTTTTTCTTATCCGGATAAATCATTGTGCCTGCATGATCCAGGATTGCATACTCTGTATGTTTAACCAGTTTCATCTCTTCAGCTGCAGTTAAATTATAAGCCCTTCTTTCAAGTATCGAACTAAAATTATCTGAAGCAGCCGTTGACGACGACATACCATATGAACTTTGTTTCTCGGAAAAATTTTTGAAGTAGATGAGTTCCGATAGCATCATTCCTTTGCTGGTATCAATCACACGGAAGTAACCACGGTTAAAATAATACAAGTCATTATTTATTACAATGTGCTGAATGGTTTCCTCGTTGGCCAATGAAAGCGTATCTGATTTTGCATCGATGAATTGCACCGTACCAATCAGCATATTGTAGTTCAGTGATCCACTCGTTGATTTACCATCTTTAAAAGTTACAATGCCTTGTGTAAAAGCCGGGTACCTAAAAACTTCTGTCGAGGGTATTACATCCATGATGAATGCGCCAGGCTTAATAGTGTAAGTCACCGATTTTTGAGAGTAACCAAAAAACGCTATCAATACAGCAATAAAAACCAATATTAGTTTCATAAAACTGGTTTAGCAATCATTAAATTCGATCCTCAACCGTCTATGTCCAATGCTTTATTTATGCCAGATATGTTTTCGAGTTATGAGTGATGAGTGATGAGTGAAAATACAAAGTCACCACTCATAACCCGTCAACTCATCACTCACTCATCACTCATCACTCATAACTCATCATTCATAACTTATTAATCATAGCTCACCAATCACTGTTTCAAAGTGAAGGCCGGTAGTTTCAATTGTAAACCGCCTTGCATAGCCGATTCGTGAGCCAAAATCCCCACACAGGTAATATTAGCCGACTGCCTTGCATTCGGGAACGGATCAGTTTTATCAATAAGTGCGGTTAAGAATGCGTGCACGAGATGCGGATGGGAACCTCCATGACCCGAACCCTGGATAAAGGACAGGTGCTGATTTTCATTTGCATCATAAACGCCACCAGTTGTAAATGATTGGATGGGCCCAGGCAACAGGTGTGCAAAATCAGGTATCTTAACTCTTGAAGGTACCTCACCCGTATGTATAACCGAATCTTCATGTTCCACCAGGGTCCATTCAAAAGTTTTTTTAGATCCGTAAACATCAAAGCTTTCACGGTATTGTCTTGCAGTGTTAAAAAGTGACCGCGTTACTTCCGCACCGAGGTCGGAATCTTTAAATTTGATATGACAACTTTCAACAGCGAAAGGTGAATTGTATTTTTTTATCAGCTCTTCATCAATCCTGCCCGAGCCAAGGCAGGAAACACTTTCAGCATCGGCGCCAGCCAGCGCCACAACCGGACCCACACAATGAGTGGCATAGTGCATAGGTGGAAGTCCTTCCCAGTATCCTGGCCAGCCTGCCATTTCCTGTTGATGCGAAGCGCGCATAAACTGCAGTTTGCCAAGTTCACCATTACAGTATAATTCCCTTACAAATAAAAACTCACGGCTATAGACCACCGTCTCCATCATCATATAGGTAAGACCGGTCTCTGCTACGGCTTCTACGATCTGGCGGCACTCATCCACTGTTGTTGCCATCGGCACAGTACAGGCAACATGTTTCCCTGCCCTGAGCGCTTTGATAGATTGTTCTGCGTGACTTTGGATGGGTGTATTAATATGTACTGCGTCCACTGAAGGATCCTTCAACAGATCATCATAATTCTCATATCTTTTTTCGATATTAAAAGCATTTCCGATCTGGTCCAATTTCTCCTTGTTACGCTGGCAGATGGCATACATGTTTGCATAAGGATGTTTTTGGTAGATGGGAATAAACTCCGCTCCAAAACCCAGTCCTACTATTGCGATGTTGATCTTATTTGCCATTAGCCAATGTTTTGTAATTAAGCGAAGGTTGATGATCGGTTTCAATGGAGCTACCCCATTGTTTAAGAAACTTAAGACCTTCACTGGCGAACTCATCCTGGCTATCTGCCATGGGGTGCCAGAAACAAACAGCACCGGCCAGCTCCTGGTTTTCTGTTGTGAAACTTTCTATACTTACCACCCCTTTATAATTAATCGCTTCAAGCCCTCTCCTGTATGCATCCCACCTGGTTTGTCCGGTGCCCGGAGTACCACGATAATTTTCAGATACCTGAACATGTAAAAGTTTATCACCGGCTTTAATAATTGCCGCTTCTATATCTCTTTCTTCAATATTCATATGAAAACCATCGAGCATAACACCTGCAGCAGGATGATCAATCGCTTCTATTAAACGTACCACATCTTCAGCAGTGTTTACCAGGTCTGATTCAAAACGATTCAGGGGTTCAAGTGCAATCTTTAATCCACGCTCTGCAGCCATCTCACAAACGGTATGCAGATTCCGGGCAGCAAGGTCCCATTCAAGTTTGCGTTTCTCAGGTGGCAACAATCTTGCCTTACCAACCGCTGAGTACATTGGACCGCTGAAAAAATCGTTGCCGACTGCGACGCAAAAATCAAGGCATCTGGCTATATATTTAAAACAGTTCTGATGAACAGCCGGGTCTTCGTGGGTTAAATCCCTTGTTGGTCCAAACGCTCCGCAGATAACCGCTTTAAGATTATATTTTTCCAGGCCTTTTTTCACGGCTTCAATATCAATCAGATCCGGATCTTCCACTGCTATTTCAACTACATCAAATCCAAGTGTTGAAATTTTTGAAAACAGCGGTTCGATGGATGAAGTTGAAAATGGTGAGGTCCATAACCAGGTACTTACTCCATATGTTATATCAAGGCTCATAATTGCTAGTTCTTGTTTGGATTAACGGAATGTAATGCCGGAACAACACCGGGTTCAACAATATCCGGCTTTAACACAACTGCATGATAACCCCCTCTTGACCGGAAATAAAAAATCAATAACAGGTAACTTACCAGCATGATTAAGGGGAAAATGACAATGTATCTTAAAGCTTCTTTTTTCGCAGAATCCCTGATCTCAGTCACCGTGGCCTTATCAGCAGTGGTTGCCGTTTCCAGTTTCGCCTGATCCAGTGCCTGGTAATCACCGAATACACTTGTTTTATTTTCTGTGATATAAGTGGAATGAATATTTGTTTTGTTCGTGTTATCATAAGTCTGCACATTAGCATCAACTGATTTATCCTGTATGAAACCAAGGATACCCGCCCCTATAACACCTGCTGCAATCATACCCAGGCCGCCGGTAATATTAAGCGTTAGTGCACCACCTTTCGGAAAACGCTCTGCAACAAGGCCAAGCATGGTCGGCCAGAAAAAAGTTTTGCCAAGACCATAAATGGTAGCGGCCACTAGAATCATAATGCCTGCAGACTGGGATAACATAAATAAGCCAACTGCCGCAATCGCCGAACAAATAGCCAGTAAACCCAATGGCGAGACCTTATGCACGATGGGACCTGCAAAAAACCGCAGCACAAACATGATTAAAGAAGTATAAACCAATACCCAGCCAGCCTGCATTCCCAACTGGTTCATAGCGGGAGTCATCAAATCCGTGATCCAGCTATCCGTGCCGAGTTCAGTTGTTGCAAGCGGAATCATGATCAATAATAAAATTATGAACAAAGGCTGACCAAGACTTTTTGTATACAATCCAAACAAAACGGTAATAAGAAGAATCAGAATAACATTAAATGTGGTTGACCAACTGAACACTGCACCAAGCTGGAAGATGATCAGTGAAACTATAATCAATGCTCCAAGTGCGCCAACTTCACTCAACATCTCTTTATACGAAACGCCTGCCTTTATCCTTTCATTCACAGGGAAGCGGCGGGGAAACATCATGATACCATAGGTGACGGTTGGTAAAAGGATCAATCCTATTTTATATTCCCAGGCCGTACCGGGTCCCATTAATAATACTATCAGGCCACCAAGTGCTAATCCTCCTGCCCAGGCGGCATGAAGAATATTTAACCATTTTGTTTTTGCTTTTGGAAACATTGTCGCCACCACCGGGTTTACAACGGCTTCTACTGTGCCATTACCCAGTGCAACTATTAAAGTACCGATATATAACATCCAGTAGCCGGTAGCATAGATTGTCAGTATAGCAGAGGCTACATGGCAAAGAAATGCAAATATCATTGCTGTTTTATACCCGATCTTATCAATGATAAGACTGAACAAAACAATACTGATTGCAAATGGCCAGAGTCCGACACCAGCTATTTCACCGAGCTGGGTTTGAGTCAGATTGAATTCCTTGCCCCAGTCTGGTAGTATCACAGCCCTCAGGATAAATCCAAAAGCAGTTGTCATCAAAGCCACAAAGCAGGCATAGAATAATTTCATATCCGGCTTAGTCGTTAATTCAGTAGTTGAAGATTCAGTTTTTTCCATCTGCAGTTAAATTGGTTTTTACTCTGTTATTATTATCTATTAATATCGGAATTACTCTGGTATTTTTCCTTTGTTGCTCTTATAAACTGATAACCCCTATTTATTGATCTCAGTCCAGATGATGTTGCTATCTGGTTCTTCCTATTTGGTAACTCTCAAAATTCCATTCATTATTCTCCAGTGACCAGGGAAAGTACATACATAAGGGTAATCACCTGGTTCATTTGGTACCTTGATCGTCAACGTATACTTACCGGCCGGGTTTAGGAGTGGCGTAGCATACAAAACCTCTGGTATCTTGGGCACATACTGCATCCTGGCACCATTCGGATCCTGGGCCAGCTTATCAGCTGCCGCTCCGACCTTTTCTAAAGTCTTCGGTTTGATAAGAACAAAATTGTGTTGCATGAAGTCAGGGTTCTGCATAACAACCTGTATAGTGGTCCCTGCCTGGGCTGTTATCAATTGCTTGTCATACTTCATCACATCTTTTACCACTTTTATGATAATGGTTTTAGCAATGGTTCCTTTTGGCGGTGCAGCGGCCGGTCCAGTACCCGCAAGCATTTCCAGTTTGGCATTCGAAAGATTACCTCTTAGGAAAAACAATGAATCGGGGAACTCAGCAAGCCTTTGCTCACCCTTAAGATTATCTAACCCTACCCTTACAGGCGCAGTCAGTTCTTTTTTAAATAAACCCGGTGATTTAGTGGTGGCAGCCTGCTTGTCATTTACAAACAATGCCATCGTACCATTCTTTTGAAGACCCGCTTTAAATGCGAATGTTGCCGGCAATGCTTCCGTTGTACTGATCTTATATGCTTTGCCAGCCTGGTTCACCTGGAACCATAATTTGTTATCAAGCAGATATAAGCCATATCCATCAGTGCTGGTTCCCTGGGAAACAACTACGCCTGAATAAGGAACCGGTGCTGCTGTGGCAGTTGGTGAAGCAGGGTTCCTGGATACTGCCCTTTCCAATGTGCCGGATACAAGTATTTCTTTGCCGGCAATTTCCGGCATAGGTCCGGAAGCTACGGCCTGCCTGTTGTAATTCCGGCGCAAGGGAACTTCTTCCAACCTTGATCCAAAAGTTAATCTTTGAGCCATCGATGCTTCCGTTAAAGAAGGGTTTGCATTCAACCCTCTTTTTTTGAAGGCGGCGGCAAAGGTTTGTTGGTTCAGTTTGCCCGCAATTACCAAACCCTGTTTCAGCCAGGTATCTTTTACATTTTCTTCTTTTTCGGCCATGGCAAGCAATATATTTCCAATTGCTTCTGAAGGCTTCACATCTGTTGTTGCCAGCACGCCGGCAAGTCGAACCCGCAGATCCTTATCTGTAAACACACCTGCTTTTTGCATAGCAGCAATGGTTGCATTTGTTTTTGGTAAAGCTTCGATAGCTGCTTTCCGAACACCGGCTGCAGGGTGTGACAGAGCCTTTATCACTACATCGGTTGCTTCCTTGTTTGTTCCGTCCAATGCATTCAGTCCATGTATGGTCCAAATTGCATGAACTGCCGGAGCATTGGTATTGATCTCATCCATTTTTTGATCCTGGACCAGTTTATACAAAGCCGGCAACAAAGACTTGTCCCCTTTCTCTACAATGAGCCGCTGCGCATGTGTGCGCCAGAACATGTTGTCATTCGATAATGCAGCAAGCAGCCCCTGGCTATCTTTTATATCGAGTGAAAGCGTATTCTTTTTATCATTGTTTTTATAAGTGATCCGGTAGATACGACCACGTTCATGATCTCTCAATGGGTTAATATAGGCGTTTCCTTTACCATTTTCAGCCTTCAGACCCGAAGAAGCAATACTTGGAGTTGGGTTATGCTGAATAATAAAATCATACCAATCTGTAACCCATAGCGCTCCGTCCGGACCAACTTCCGCCTGTATGGGTGCAGCCCACTCATCTGCGCTAACCAGCATATTCCAGCCATCGCCATCTTCCTTAAAGCCAGCTCCGTTCTGTTGAAGCACGTGCTTGTGAATAAGGCGACCGGTAGGTTCAGTTACAAAAGCAATACGGTTCCAGTATTCCTTTGGAAAATTTCTGGCAGTATAAAGACCATGACCAGCCGCTGCAGTGAACCCACCATGCACATCTACCTGTCTTAGGTTTTTTGTAGCAACATGCATGGCATAATGTGCATCAATTTTTTCAACACCGGTTTCCCTGATCTTCACCTTATCCTGGTATCTTTTTGGCATACCAAGAAAACCGCTGTGCGTGTTGTTGGCAGTTGAAATAAATACATCAAAGTCCTCTGAAAATCCCAGTCCCCAGGTATTGTTACTGGTAGTCGAAAGAAATTCAAGCTGTTTCCCATCCGGGTTAAAACGGTATGCGCCGCTCCCGAACCTAAGTGTATCTTTTCCTATCTTACCTTCAAAGCCGGAATAACCAACTACACCCCAGATCTTGTTATCAAGTCCATAACGCAGATTCGATGCCTGGGCATGCGTATCACTTTTACCCCAGCCTGTTAAGATGGGTTCGCGTATATCGGCTTTACCATCACCATCAGTATCTTTCAGGAAAAGAAAAGAAGGAGCGGCACTTACAATTATACCTCCGTTTGAAAAAGTAAAGCTGGTTGGTATATTTAGTTTTTCTGCGAAAATGGTGATCTTATCTGCTTTGCCATCACCGTTTGTATCTTCCAGTATTTTTATACGGTCATCGCCTTCATCTTCATCCCTGATTTCGTTTGGATAATCAACGGTTTCAATCACCCATAATCTTCCCTTTTCATCAAAGTTCATGAATATTGGATTGATAACATCCGGTTCAGCTGCAAACAACTGCAGCTCAAATCCAACGGGCACCTGGATGAGCGACATGGATTCTTCCGGGGTTAAAGAAGCCTGTACTTTAGGAGCCGGATCTTTTTTCTCATAGTTGGGAACCGGGCCATCATAGTAAGAAGGATCAGCCAGCTTTTGAGAAGCAAGCGCTGTTGCTACTTTATCGCCCACTGCCCATAAGATGCCATTTTTTACCAGTTGAAGGAAGCCGGGATTGTTAAAGGTTACGTCATCATGTCCATAAGCAGTATAGAATACCCTGCCATCTCCATAATTTTTTACCCAGGTATAAGGTTCGTGATGATCACCCTCAACCCGCTCTGTAAGTACCTTGATGTCTTTGCTGATCTTAGCATGCACATAAGTCTCATCTTTTGTTTTAAACGCAGTCACATTTTTCATTACAGGGTGTGAAGCCTCTAAGATCACTGCAGGAAAAGAATCATATTTATGGGTTTTGAACTGACCGCCAATAAGTTCAATTGCTTCGGGCGAATTCTGGAAACACCAGGAAGCGCAATGCAAAGGGATAAATCCTTTCCCACCTTTTACATAACTGAGCAGCGCCTTTTCCTGTGAACTGGTGATAGTGTCATAATTCGCATACAGGATTAATCCATCATACTGAGCAAGTGTTTTTTCATCAAGGTCGTTTGGATCTACTGAATACGAAATATTTATTCCTTGTTTAAAATACTCCTTTGTAAGGATGTCCGCCAGCCTTTCAGAATCGTGGTGTTTGCTTTTATGACCGAGGAAAAGTATTTCAATTCGTTTCGCTATATCTACCCGGTCAGAGGTGGTTGCCCCGGTTACAAAAAATAAAATAGTGGTAATTAAGGCGTAAAGCCTGAAGTTAATTTTACACATGGCAATCAGTTATGTCTTTGTAAACCTAACCCAAATTTCCTTTTTACCAACGTGAATCCCTATCCAAATTTTATCCAGTTTTGACTGAATTATATCATTAATTGTTTTAAATTCAGGAATATAACGACAACTTACACAAGATTGAGAGCAGCCTTACATAAGTCTACGATACCACTATCACAGATTTTCGTGATCAGGCAATTACATGATAAACATTTTGATCCCGTTTGGCATGCGCATTCCGAGTTCCAGCTTTTTGTTGTACTTGAGGGCACGGGAACCCGGTTTATAGGTGACAATATCAAGGCATTCCGTCCGGGGGAACTAACTTTTACTGGCCCTCATTTGCCGCATCTGTGGCGAAGCGACGAAGCTTATTTTGAGAAAACAAACTGCCTGTACATAAGTGGTGTGGTAATTTATTTCAATGAGCAGTTTCTTGGTGATCATATCATGGAAAAGGAAGAGATGGCCGTTGTAAAAAAGCTCTTCACCAAATCCATGCGGGGTCTTGAATTTTATGGCCCGAAAAAATTACAGGTCATAAAGATGATGCAGGAACTGGTGAACATGCAGGGAATATCAAGTGTGATGCAATTGCTATCAATACTTGATATATTATCTGTCACAAAAGAATATCATTATATCTCGGGCAAATTATACGAAAATACTTTTGATGAACATGAAACACATCGCATCAATACGGTGTACGAGTATGTTTTAAAAAATTTCAGGCAGAAGATTTTGCTTCTGGAGCTTGCCGAACTCCTGCATATGACACCAACTTCTTTCAGCCGGTATTTCACTATGAAAAACAATAAGCCTTTTTCGAAGTTTGTTACAGAGATCAGGATCAAACATGCCTGCAAGCTTTTAATTGAAACCGATGATTCGATTTCCCGGATTTGTTATGAATGTGGATTCAATACGCTGTCTAACTTTAATAAGCAGTTCAAGGAAATAATGCTGAAGAAACCATATCAGTATAAAAAGGAATTTATGAGCATTTGAAGAGAAATATGAATTATGTGAAGAGAATTATGAATTATGAGTTATGAATTATGAAAGGGAGTGGTGAAATTTTTAGTTGGTTTAATTCATCACTGGGTTTTAATGGTGGATAAGGTGCAACAAAGGCAGGGACCGGATGTCCTTATTAGAGCGCAGTTAGCAATAATATTGTTTTAAATATCAGGGGTTATGAAAAAGAGTAGTTTTTTATTAATGTTTTTGATTTTTTGTTTGATAATATTAACGGGATCGATTGATCTGAATGCCCAATCTAAAACTTTAGCTAAAGAAGGAATCCAAACGCAGGCGAAATCAAATACACAAGTCAAACCCAATATTCAGTCAACTGCGAATACAAAATCAACATCGAATAATCAATCCAGGGCAGCATTGTTAAATGCATATTTTTCAAAGCTGGCTGAAAACGGACAGTTCAACGGGAACGTTCTTATTGCTGAAAATGGAAAGATAGTTTACGAAAAATCGTTTGGCTATGCAGATCTGGCTTTGAAGAAGCTGAATGTTACTTCAACATCTTTCCCGGTGGCTTCGGTTACAAAAACTATTACTTCGACTGCCATACTTCAGTTGGAAGAGAAAAATAAATTAAAGCTGAGTGATGAATATTCGAAATATTTCCCTGCTTTTCCGTATCCCGACATTACAATAAAACAATTGCTGTCACATACCTCAAGGATTCCATCAGGCGATTTTTATAAGTTTCTTGATTCATTAAGGAAAGAAAAGGATACATTTTTTACAAATAAGGACGTTGTTCCTGCACTGGTAAAAATGAACAAGTCTTTACAGGGAGAGCCTGCAGGAGAGGGTACCAGATCTAACTTCGCTTATAGCAATGTTAATTACTATTTGCTGGCCTTGTTGATTGAACATATTTCCGGCATGCCTTTTAATAGCTATCTCAGGAAATATATCTTCCTTCCTGCCGGGATGGAAAATTCAAGCTTATCCGAGTTTTATTTTGGGATCGATAAAAATCTTTGCAAAGAACAGCGTTACCGTTATCTTTTTTCGGAGCTTCCGGAGAGCATTGATACAACTTCAGATAATGCATATATTTTTCGCACTTACAATTTTAAAGGACATGGGGATGTTGTTAGCACTACTCATGATTTATTAAAATATAGCCAGGCTCTTGATTCGGGAATCTTATTGAAAAAGCTTACGCTTAGCAATGCCTATCAACCAATAGTTCCTCCAGCGAACCCGAATACATCAGGATACGGACTGGGTTGGTCTCTGTTATACGACACCACCTATGGCAATGTTGTTTTTCATCACGGCGGCGGCTTAGGCATAGAAGTTATGTTTGTCCGGAATCTTTCCAGGCATCAAACCATTATCCTGTTTGACAACATGAAGTTTTATGCTTTCGATAAGGCTTTGAGTGCCATGAAAATTCTTAACAGTGAAAAAATTTCAATCCCGAAACTCAGCACCGCAAAAAAATACGGACATGAGCTAATGACAGGGGGAATGACAGGGGGACGGAAAGTTCTTGAAAGATTAAAAGCAGATACTACAAATTATAATACAGATGAAAATGAAATGAACCTGCTGGGCTATCAATTCCTGTGGAATAACCTGAATGATCAGGCATTTGAAGTGCTCAAAACAAATGTTGAATTATTTCCTGCCAGTTGGAATTCCTATGATAGCTATGGTGAAATCTTATTGAAACTTGGAAAAAAGAATGAAGCTGCTAAAAATTATCAACGGTCAATAGAACTTAATCCCAAAAACGACGCCGGAAAGAAAATACTGGAACAAATCAAGGCAGGAAATTGATAAAGAATTAATCAAATTGATAGGACAATCAATCAAAATGGGAAATCATCCCTAAATCAAATCGAAAGAGGTCTCTCAAATGCGGAAACTATATTTAAATCAATTGAGAGTAGAGAATTGAAACAAAGATTATCTATAACTAAAATAAATAAAAAAGACAATCAAGACAGGGCATTATATATACCTGGCAATCGAAGCACTCAGGATCTCTTTCACATTTTTCGTTATACCCAGGTTTGGAAATGCACTGTATAGACTATCGAACTCAAGCGTTTTTAACTTGCTCATAATCCTGTTAGCATCTTTAATTGGCAAAGGTATCCTGTTTGGATAACTGTACATGATAGAGATATGTTTTTTATCTGCCGATACCAGCACAGTATCACCCGAAAGAATCATTCCGCCAGGGGAGGATTGCCTGGCATGCAGGATACTGCTGCCCGGGAAATGCCCACCGAGATTGGTGATGCAGATGTCATCCCAAAGATGTTTTTGTTCTCCTTCCCAAAGTGTTATATGATTTCCCTTATTGAAGATCCAATTTTTGTCCTTAGCATTGATATATACGGGGCAATCAAATTTGTCAGCCCACTGGCTCATGTTACTGAAAAAATGCGGGTGAGAAAATGCAATTGCCTTCAGACCGCCCTTTGACCTGATGAATTCTGTAACTATATCATCAAGCAGTGGTATACAATCCCAAAGTATGTTTCCTTCTGGTGATAAAAGTAAAAGTGCCCGCTGACCAATACCGATAGCCGGTGATACTGTGAATTGAAACAGATTGTCCTGTAGTTTCAATACTTCCACATTATGCTTTTGCAAAAGCTGCTGATGTGTAGTCCATGCCTGGCCCTGTTCCGGGATGTATTGACGTTCATCTGAGCAGATGAAACAAATTTCCTGTTTATGTGTTTTATACTGTGTACCGCAAGTGGAGCATATAATGTGTTCGTCCGGATTTAATTCTTTATCAGTTAAGTTCATCAGCGAAAGTTAGGTTCATCTGAAAAAGTCATTTACTCGCCGAAAGTTAAGCGCATTAACGCATTCACGACAAATTTAATCATACAGCAATCAAGTTTACTCACACCTTTACTCACACTGCAATCAGGCAATCATCGTCGCAAGGGAATTGAATGGCCTGCCGGCTTCTTTCAAAAAAAACAGCATCACCTATGCTTCTTATCATCTGGAGTGCTTCCAGGATTTCGCCGAGATGCGTGCGAAAACTGACGACTGCACAACGTATCCATAACTTACCATTGATCCTGGTGGATGAAAAAAACACCTTACCATTATGGTGAAGCTTTTTAAGAAAGAGCTCATTTTCCCTGTTATCATCATCACCTGGCAGTCGAAAAATGACCACCGAAAGATCAGGTTCCGGCCCGGTTTCAAAGCCCATTTTCTGTGCTTCAGTCCTGAAAAGCCGGCTTAACATTATCTTTTCCGAAAGGTTAGCGCGGAATGGTGTAAGGCCATGTAAATGTATCGGCAACCACATGCGTAAACCACGAAAATGACGTGTGAGTTCAGGGCCGGTGTCAGATGGATCTATATCATCCATATCATAAGCATCAGTTATATAAGGAGCCTGGTGAGAAAATGAATCGAGCATCGCATTTTTGTTTCTTACTAAAACCACCCCGGAACCATAGGGAAGGAACAAGGTTTTATGAGGATCCATTACAATGGAATGAGCTTTCTGAATACCGCGGAACCTATGTCTCAGTTCATCAACCATCATAAAAAAACCACCATAGGCAGCGTCAACATGAAACCATGTGTTGAATTGCTTTGACAAGGCTGCGATCTGGTTCAAAGGATCTATTGCACCGGTATCTGTCGTGCCTGCCGATGCAACAATAAGGAACGGCTGCAATCCTGAATCCGTATCAGCCTGTAATTGCAAAAACAAAGCTGTAGTATCCATTCGGAACCTTCCGTCGAGGGGAATGTTTCTTATCACCGCTTCTTTGAGACCAGTGATGTCAATGGCTTTATGAATACAATGATGGGCGTTCGCCCCGATATAAATAACAGATTTCTTAACTGTAGCCGCACTTACCTGGTGAAAATCCCTGGCAGTTTTAATGGCTACCAGGTTTGCTATCGAACCACCGGAAGTCAGGTTGCCATGGGCTCCGGGGCCATAACCAACCAACGAAGTCAACCATCGTATCAATTGGTTTTCTATTTCAACTGCACCGGGACTGGAATAAGCAATACCGGCATAACGATTGGCCGCAGCAGCGAGGAAATCAGCTATTGCACTGGTGAATAATCCCCCACCAGGTATATAACCCATATGTCTGCCCGATGCAGAATTGATACCTGCCACATCTACTTCATCTTTCAGTATCCCGAGTAATTGTTGAATTGAACCTGGTGTCTCCCTGATTTCCAGTGCTTCGGGTTTTGACAAATTGCCTTTGACAAATCCCGGCTTTTCTGCTAATGATTCAATGAACTGATCAGCATAATGAAAGGCTGCTTCTGTGATCCTGTGCCTTTCATTTGAATCTGGCTCGAGTTTACCGGCCACATGTTCAAGTTCAGCAATCCTTTCAATAATTGTCAGCTCTTCCATTTAATCATATTTCAGTGTTAATGATCCGCTTCGGCAACCGTATGCATGGAAATCGCAATTCTGTTCCAACTGTTGATCACAGTGATGGCATAAAGCCATCCTGCGAACTGTTCCTCGCCATAATGCGAAATAACATCCTGGTAGGTTTGTTCGGTTAAACCTTTTTCATATATCCTGGTGACTTCTTCAGCTAATCTGAAAAGTGATTGTTCAGCTTTAGTGAAAAATGGCACTTCCCACCAGACGCTCACTGTAAAAACGCGCTGTTCAGACTCGCCTGCTTTCCTCGCATCACGTGAATGCATATTCACACAATAACCACAGCCGTTTATTTGTGACACCCTGAGTTTTACCAGGTGTAATAATTTTTCATTCAGTTTATAGGAATGAATAACTTTTTCAGCACCCGCCATTGATTGATAAACCGACGGGGCCACTTTAACGAGGTCCATTCTTTGTTTCATATCACTTTATTTTTCTGTCAGGATTTAATATTTAAAATCCGATGGTTTTTTGATACCATAAATATATAAATTTGCTGGATGCCCTAACTAGGCCAGAAAAGATATAAGAGCTAATCCAGATGAACCAGCTGAAAGAATGGATAAACATTGATCATGAATCAGACACACCGGTGTATCTGCAGATCACAAATGCATTCATTCATAATATCATGAATGGCAGGCTGCGAAAGGGTCTCAAACTTTCCGGCTCAAGGATTATAGCGGCCGAACTCCAGATAAACCGGATGACTATTGTAGCGGCTTTTGACGAGTTGGCAGCGCAGGGCTGGATACAAATGATACCAAGAAAAGGAACATTTAAAACTAGCTGCTAATTTTCGCCGTTTTATTGATCACCAGGGTGATAGTTTGCTTGAAAACGCAATTGCATCACTTTATCAGGACGGAACTATTTCCAGGCACATAAAGAAAACAGTCAGGTTGTATAGGGAAAGAAGAGATCATTTTTGTGACCTCCTGAAAAATGAACTTGGTTCAAATGTTTCATTCCAGGTGCCTGATGGTGGCATGTCTGTGTGGCTCACTTTCAAAAATCATAACCTGCCCAGACTTTCGGCTGATGCACTTTTGAAAGGACTGGTAATTAGTACCGGGGAAGATTATAATACCGATACGACAAAATATAACGCCGCCAGGTTTGGGTTCGCATCTTTAAACACCAGCGAACAACTTACAGCCATTGCCATACTTAAGAAATGTATGCGCATCTGAGTAAATCAACACCCGCTTTTTTTCTACCTGGCAGGTTTTGACTTAGCTCTTTCATATTGGATTGGCCACCTGATATCCATTCCTAATTGTTGAGCAGCACTTAGCGGGAAATTAGGGTTCCTTAAACTTTCTCTTGCCAGCAAAACAAGATCAGCTTGTTTGCTAACAAGGATTTCTTCCGCCTGTTGAGCTGTAGTTATCAGACCGACTGCTCCGGTTAAAATTCCGGCATCAATCCGGATCCTTGCTGCAAACCCAACCTGGTAACCGGGCGTGTTTGGAATCTTCACCACCGGTACATTGCCACCACTTGATGTATCAATCAGATGAACCCCTTCAGACTTTAGCAACTTTGCGAGGTTCACCGAATCTTCAATGGTCCATCCGCCTTCCGTCCAGTCAGTGGCTGAAATACGCACGAACAAAGGCTTCTCTTTACCCCATTCCTTTTTTACCGCCCGGGCTACCTCCATAAGGAGTCGTATCCTGTTTTCAAAACTTCCGCCATACTCATCAGTCCTGTTATTGCTAAGCGGTGAATAAAACTGGTGCAACAGATACCCGTGGGCGGCATGTATTTCCACAACATCATACCCGACGGCTTTAGCCCTTTTGACAGCATCTATATAATCGTTTATCAACCCCTGGATCGCGTTTTTATCCAGGGCAAGAGGTGACAACTGCGTTGCTTTGAATGGTAAGGCAGAAGCACTCACGGTTTGCCAGCCATTGGGCTGATCTGGTGGGACCTGATCTGCTCCTTTCCAGGGCAGTTCGCAGCTCGCTTTCCTTCCGGCATGCGCGAGTTGAATTCCCGCTTTCGCACCTTGCTGATGAATGAAATATACTATTTGCTTTAATTTATTGGTTTGTTCATCTTTCCAGATTCCCAGGTCGCCATAAGTGATCCGTCCCTCTGCATTCACCGCTGTAGCTTCCTGGATAATTAATGCGGCGCCTCCTGTTGCCCGGCATCCCAGGTGAACAAGATGCCAGTCGTCTGCAAATCCATCTACTGACGAATATTGACACATAGGCGAAATAACAATCCTGTTTTTTAGTTCGGTACCAGCTATTGTGATCGGAGAAAAAAGTAAACTCATTTTATATGTTTTAGTATTTCAATTTGGCCGAAACCCGGCTCTTTGATCTATTTTTGGCCAAATCCAACTTTTAGATTGGCCGGAAAACGTATTTTTAATACCTTTACGGCCAAATCGAATTCATGAACTTTATTGGTCGTGTAAAAGAACTAGCTCTCCTGAGAAGCCTTAAAACAGCAAAAACTGCTGAGTTCGTTGCCATTTATGGAAGACGCAGGGTTGGCAAGACTTTCCTGGTAAGGGAGGCCTTTGAAAATAATTTCGATTTTTCCATTACGGGACTTGCTAACGCAACGCTTAGTCAACAACTGGTCAATTTCAATTATGCTGCCAGCAAATATGCATCAAAACAATTGAACCTAGCTGTGCCTTTAAACTGGCAGGAAGCATTTCAGCAATTAATCTCTATTATTGAGCAATCCAAATCTGGTCGCAAGGTTATATTTATAGATGAACTGCCCTGGCTTGATACGCCTAACTCGGGATTTATTTCTGCACTCGAACATTTCTGGAATTCATGGGCAAGTGGGCGGAAAGATATTATCCTGGTTGTCTGCGGGTCGGCTGCCGGGTGGATGATCAGTAAACTCATCAACAACAAAGGAGGTTTACACAACAGGGTTACCCAAAGAATCCGGGTTGAACCATTCACACTTAGTGAATGCGAGCAATTCTTTACAGAAAAATCGGCTGTATATGACCGTTATCAGATTGTGTTGTTATATATGGTCATGGGTGGTATCCCATTTTATCTCGAACAGGTAAAGGTTCGTAAAAGCGCGGCCCAAAATATCGATAAGCTCTGTTTTTCAGCGGATGGGCTCCTGCGGAGCGAGTTTGATAATTTATATCGTTCGCTTTTCCATCACCCGGAAAAGCATATCCAGCTGATAGAAACATTGGGGAAAAAAAGTAAAGGACTTACACGTGAAGAACTGATTGCAAGCTCTGGCCTTAGTGGTGGTGGTGGACTTAGCAGACTATTACAGGAACTCGAAGAAAGTGGTTTTATAAGAAAGTACATGGCTTTCGGTGCAAAGGAAAAAAATCATCTTTACCAACTCATCGATTGTTATTCGCTATTTTATCTAAAGATGATACGTGGCACAAGTGTTATGGATGAGAATAACTGGATTGCGGGTCTCGACTCTCCGAAACAAAGGGCGTGGAGTGGATACGCTTTTGAACAGGTTTGTCTTTCGCATCTTTCTGAAATAAAAATGGCGCTGGGTATCAGCGGCGTTCAAACTCAAACTGCTTCATGGAAAAGCCGCACCAGTGAAAACGGTGCCCAGATTGATTTATTAATTGATCGCCGTGACCATGTAATTAACGTGTGTGAAATAAAATTTTCAATCAACGATTTCACGATTGATAAAAAATACGCTGAACAGCTTCGTAACAAACTACAGGCATTCAGAGAAGAATCTAAAACCAGGAAATCATTATTTCTGACTTTGATTACCACTTTTGGTTTAACAAACAATCAATATTCTACTTCAATAGTACAAAATGAATTGACAATAGATGCTTTGTTTTCTACAAAGTGAATTGACAATGAATGTCTTGTTCGGAATAATATGAATTGATAATGGATGCCTTGTTTGGAACAAAGTGAAAATCCGGTGTTTGTGATACTGAAATTTAAAACTCAGCGTATTGGCCAGCCAGGATTCGTTTATTCCATTTAAACTTCAAATGTCTCGGAAGTTTTAAGAGAAGCCGGGGACCTGCCAAACCGGTCACGAAAGACCCGGCTGAAATGTGAAGGGCTTTCAAAACCGCTTTCAAATACGGTTTCACCAATGGTTTTATTACGATTGGTAATCAGGTGTAATGCGTGGTTCAACCGCTTCTCCAATAACCATTTGCCAGGTGGCGACTTGTAGATTTTGATAAAGTCACGTTTGAAGGCCGATAAACTTCTCGAACTCAGTTTCGCAAATTCCTCCAGCTTAAGATTAAAACAAAAATTATCTTCCATTACTTCCTGTAGCGAAACGGACCTCGGAGTATTTAAGAGAGAACAGAAATAACATAACATTTCTTCGTTGGCAGGATTATCCGCCACGGTAAGAATAAGCTCCCTGAATTTAAGATTGATCAACGACCGGTCAGGCGTAGGATTAGCCTCAAAAAAAGGCATCATGGACTCGAAGAAAGTCCTGAGAACCGCGTTGGTTTCGACCGCAATCACCGACTGATATCTCCTTGGAGCCGCCTTTACCGGTGAAGTTTTAGTTTGTAACACTTCGCAAATAAATTCATCTGTTACGAAGAATATCACAAGGCAAAATGTGTCATCAAAAAACTGTTCAACAATACAGGCTCCTTTTCTTACCAGCACGCAGCTACCCTCGCTAAGATTATAGGAGCCGTGAGTCGTATGCCAGATTTTACGGCCTTTCATCACATAAACAAAATAGTTATGCTGGCTCCAGATATCCTGATTTTTGTTCTCGAGCGGACAATTGTAAATTGACACCAGGCAATCAGCACAGCGTAGCTGCTTGTAATGATTAGTATTTGCGACTAAATTTCCGTATAGATCCAGCACTTTTACACAATATTAGTGACGGCTTAAAATGCGATTTAAATCTTAAGTCAAGATAGTAAATATTTTATAAATATGTATACCACGAACCGGGGTATTATGGGTCACTACACAGTACGCAACACCAGGAGCAGATTATTCTTTTCTCCTATTTTTTCCACAATTTATCATTCACAACACGGCCGATCACGGCATCACGATAATTTCGGCTTACGGGGATCCGGTATTCTCCTATTATGATCTCATTGTTTTCAATTGCTTTTACTTTATCAATTGAAATAACATATGATTTATGAACACGCAGGAAACGCCGACTGTCAAGTTTCTCGTCCAGGTTTTTCAAATACAACAGCGTTAGAAACTTTCCTGCAGTTGTATATATAGTAACATAATTTTGCAAGGCTTCTATAAATAAAATGTCAGCGAAATAAATCTTTTCATAGCGGTAATCACATTTAATAAAAAAATACGAAGAAGAATGAATCTCATTTGCATCGACGGCTGGTTTCGATAGCATGTAGTAGTCCCTGGCTTTGCTTACGGCTTTGTAAAACCGGCTGAATACAATTGGCTTCACCATATAATCAAGTACATCCAGCTGAAATCCTTCAAGCGCATACTGAGGGTAAGCACTACTGATTATAACCATAGGCCGGTTAGGAGAAATCCTCAGGTATTCGATCCCATTCATCATAGGCATCTGGATATCCAGAAATATAAGATCCACCGATTGCCCTTCAAGTATCCGGCTCAGTTCAACAGGATTATTGCCTGATGCTACGCAGCGGACAAAATCGACCTCTTTCAGGTACCCTTCCAGGCATTCCCGGGCCAGTGGTTCATCATCAATCACAACGCAATTTAAAATCATAGTGGTACCATTTTCAGGTTAACGGGTTGGTGCTGATGAAGCAATACACTTAATTCAACTTTGTATTCACCTTTGCCACGCCGGGCTGACAAGACGTGTGCATCGGGGTAAAGGAGCTCCAGTCTTCGTTGGATATTTGTTAACCCTATCCCGCTGAAGTGAATAACATCGGCATTAACAGCTGGTCCATTGGCCACCGAATTTGTAACCGTCATATATAAGTCGGCATCTTTTGTTTTCAATTCAATCGAAATGCGACTTATCTCCCCGTTTAATTTGTTTACATGTTTGAAGGCATTTTCAACAAACGGTATCAGCATGAATGGTGCAATAACGAGATCATTGTTCACTTGCTGATCTATGTTTACAGTTAGTTCAAGATTTCGCTCCTGTCGCAGACGTTCCAGTTCTATGAAGTTTACAAGGTAACTTATCTCTTGTTTGAGAGGAATCTGTTGTTCATTGCATTCGTATAATTGGTATCTCAGCAATTCTGAAAATTTTGCAAGTGACTCAGAAGCCTTGTCAGGATTTTTATGAATCAATACAAAGATTGAATTTATCGTGTTGAAAAGAAAATGGGGGTTGAACTGGGATTTCAAAAACTTCAGCTCTGTCTCAAGTTTCTCCTGTTGCAGCTCCCGCTCACGTTGTTTCCCCTGTAGCCAGTTCTTGGTAAGCTTCACGCACATTGCCAGGGTCATTGATGCCACTGTAGATGGCAATGTATTCATTTGAAAAAAATACAGATAATTTGCTGGTTCAACACCGTAAAGGGATAGCATTGTTTTTCCCGATAGCCAGCCGCTCACATTATAGCCGGAGGCGATAAATGCTGCCGTTGCGATAATTGTAAGTGACAGATAAACGATGTATTCCAGGTACTTCGCTTTCTCAAGAAATCGCGGAATTAAAAAATATAGATTAAAATAAACACCCAGGGCCTGGAAGATAACATAGAAAAAAAACTTTATGGCATAGGGTGAATAAAGAATGTTGTTTGCAACAGCCAGTGGGTTGCCAATGTTGATTGTCCACCAGGCACAATGATAAAGAAACCAGAAAGGCAGATGATACAGCTTGTATCGGAAAAACCAATGACCTGTTTTTGCATAAATCTGCATGTATTAAAAATATGCGAATCATTCGGTTTGAAGTGCCTGTAAATATAACCGGCGGGAAAATATTGACGAAAGGCAGTTTTCTGTAGTTCTGCACCTTATCAACATTTCCGGTCGCCTTGTCAATCCTTATTTTAAATGAACATGGGCATTCCTTTCTTTAGATCAGAAACTCATGCCCATGATTAAAACAACACTGATATCAGGATGCTTACTATTGGCTTTAGCAGGTAATACCCAGGTGACCGGAAAAGTAATAACCCAGGATTCGGCAACCAAAGATCTCAGTCCTCTCGCAGCTGCAAATGTCTCGCTTTTAAAAAGCCAGGACAGTTCCATGATGATTTCAATGTTCACAGACACGGCCGGTAATTACCGTATCACTCCATTAATGGCAGGAGATTACCTGTTGAAAATAAGCAACATTGGGTTCAGTTCATGGACCTCTCAAAAATTCTATTGGAACGGCAAACAAACTGTAAATTTTGGAAGTCAGCTTCTGCAACCTGCTGCAGAACAATTGGAAGCAGTGCAAATAAGAGCTACTAAACCCATCACCCGCCAAAACCCTTATGGTACAATTGTAAACATTGCTGGAAGTGTTTTTGCGAAAGGGAATAATCTGCTAAGCATACTTGAACGATCGCCGGGTGTGTTGATTGATCCCCGAACCAACACTATTTCACTGAATGGTAAAGGCGGAGTTCTTGTTATGATCAATAACCGGCCTCTGCGGATGCCTGCGAACCAGCTTATAACTTTATTAACAAGTATGAGCGCAAATGATGTTGAACAAGTCGAACTGCTTACATCGCCGGGTGCAGGTTTCGACGCGGAAGGCAGCGGCGGCATCATCAACATCATCTCAAAAAAATCAATTAAGAAAGGAACAAATGGTTCTATGTACGTCACTGCCGGCCAGGGTTGGGGACCCAAGGGAATGGCCAGTGTTAACCTGTCACACATAGGATCGAAGGTTGATCTCAGCGGAGCTTATTCCTATTCCGTCGACAGGACCCGGACTGATTTGTTTATAATCAGTGAACAGGTGATGCCGACTTTTGGCGGCAGTATGAAAGTAGTTGTATGGGATACAAGCAAAGCAACCCAGCAAAACCATAATGCAAATTATAGTGTTATCATACATCCTGATACACTGACAAATATCGGCATAATCCTATCGGGCAATTTAAGTAAGCGGATGTTGACGGTTACGGACCAATCGAATTATCTGCTAATGCCCGACTCCCTGCTTTATTTTAAGGGTCTTATCAAAAGCCCGAATGACTGGAAAGATTATTCAGTCTCCACTTTTTTTGACCGGTTCTTTCCGAAACAACAAAAACTGAGTTTCGGGGCAGATTTCCTTCATTTCAAAAATGAAAATCCATCTACTATTCAAACAAGCCTGAAAGACAAAAATGAAAAACCAGTTGGGAATAACGACACCATGTTTTCACCTTTTCAATATGGCTTTGCCCAAACGAAGATATCAGTTGCAGTTTTAAAATCCGATTATCAAAAGGAACTCACGACAACAATAAAAATGGAAGCAGGTCTCAAAGGCAACCTCACTCAAAGCAGCAGTTTATCAGGTCTCGAAAGCCTGGTTGATGGCAGCTTGGTTAGCCGGGCGGAAACTATTAATCAAATCATGATGAATGAACATATCGCTGCTGCCTATACATCATTTAATTTCAGACCGGGTAAAGCCGCCAATTTCATTGTTGGGGGTCGCTATGAATATGCAAGCACGGAAATGAAAGAGCCCGTCACTGGTAAACAACTGCTAAGCAGGAATATGTCAAAATTTTTCCCTGCTATTTTCGTTGTTTTACGCCCAGGTTCTAAAAGCGAGTGGCAGATTTCATATACAGAAAGAATTACCCGACCGACTTATAACGACCTTGCTTCGTTTGTGCGTTACAGTGATGCAACAGCGGTATATACCGGTAACCCGGGTCTGAGGGCTACCATCAGTAGGAATCTTAAATTGGGATACATATATCGCAACCACAGCTTCACAATGATGCTTAGCAGGGATGATCATCCGATTGCAAATTATCAACTGACTGAAAGTAAAGGTTCCAGGCTTCTATACGTGTCGCCGCAAAATCTGCGTTACAAGAATTATCTTAACCTGCAAATAAATAGTCCATGGCGACTAACAGAATGGTGGAACAGCAATATTAATCTCGTTGCAGGCTGGCGGCAATTTGCATTGAATTATTCACTTCTTCCTGTGAGAAAAACCTATTTCGCCTGGTCATTGAACTTCAATCAAACATTCCAGCTTACAAAAAATTACTCGGCTGAAATTTCAGGTTGGTACAATTCGCAGACCTTCAATGGCACTGTTAAAGTAAGTGCGATGGGCTCAATCAATGCGGGCATCAAGAAAGAATTGAACAAAAATTATGGTCGCCTGCAACTCTCTGTTTCTGATATCTTCCGGACGATGCGTATTCATTCCTGGTATGGAACTATTACAAAAGAGGCTTTCGGAATTAAGAACCATGTTGCCTTCGATACCGAAACACGGATATTTCCCGTGTTTCGGCTGACTTATTCAAAATCCTTTGGGAATGGATCGAAGAACTACACCAGTAAACCAGGCCCTGATGAAATTAACAGGGTGAGAAAGGAATAGAACTTTACCCTGATCCCGCACTAAACAATCATCAATATATAGCAGAATCCCTGCGGCGCGCATGACTTCCGGCTCTACCATTTCCTTCAATGCCATCATTGCCTGACTGGGTCAATGCAGCCACATATTTCGCACATAATTCGTTCGGGTTGTAATTGGAAAACTCCTTTCTTAAATTTATAACATTCGTTTTATAAACCGGGATACCTAATACTTCCTTCACTGCAGCAGCAACCTGCGCAGGTTTAGGGGTTTCGGTTTTTAGATTTTTACCCAATTTAAAATAACCAACCCTTGCACAGATTTCATTTTTACCTTCATGAACACCGGCAACCAACAGTGGAAGTTCATTTTGTATTCCCAGCATTACACCCCCGTATCCGCCATTGGTAATATACAGATCCGCGTAAGGCATAACATCATCAAAGGGAATAAAGTCTTCAATTATGATATTTGACCTGTTGTATTTTATTTTTAACTCCGCCGTTTGTGAACCACCGGTAGTACATATAATCAAAACATCTGAATCTTTTAATGCTTCAAGCGTTGGGACGATCAGTTTATTTACATCCTTTTCAACAGTGCCTTGCGTAAGGACTATCACCTTTTCGTATTGAGCCAGCCTTTTATCATACCATGGTTCACGATTTTTTTTGGAAGAATATGGCAATAATGGCCCGGCGAATCTAATATTTTTACTCAGATCACTACGCTTGTATTCGAAGCCTGGTGTACAGCTTTGTAATACAATATCAGATGAGCAATAAAGTATGTCAAAGATGTTTTTGCCGGGATAAACTGCACCAAAATTCTTAAGCACTTCGTTGAAAAGCTTATTTGGCTTCTTGAAAATGATATTATTGGTAAGCCATTTTAATACATTGTGTCCAAACTTACCAATTTGGTTTGAAGAGGGGGTTAATCCCAGTCCGGCGGGAGGTAAATCACGCGAAGTTTCCATCATAGGTATAATTCCCGCTGCTATAACCGGAACGCCGAGTCTGGCTTTGATCATAGGAATTACAAATGAAAAGATATCAGCAATCACCAGGTCAAATGAAAACTCTTTATAGATTTCTTCCAGATCCAGGATGATTTTTGTTGCCGGCAAGATAAATACATGTTCCAGGTCAAACTTGAATTTTGCTGTCTGGCTCTTTTGATTCTCACGTTCTTTAAAAAAAGTCTCGAAGTTACCCTGGTGCAATTGTGGGGCAAGCAGGTAGGGATAATGTGGAATCTCCAGTTTAGTGAGTTTCTCTTTATACGAGTCCTGTGTATACCAGCGAACATCGTATCCAAGACTCTGAAGATGTTTTGCCAGTCCTGTAAGGGGATTGAAATGTCCGTCTGCTGGTGCGGTGACAAACAAAATCTTTTTGTGATTGGGGGTTGAGGGGGTTTTTTGCATAGACAAGGTGTTTACTATTGACAAGGTGTTTTTATTTTTTAATTAAACACAATGCTAAAATATAATCACCTTCAGTGCCAGGGCGTAGTGTTTGAAACAGCGTTTTCGAAGAATGAACCGTACATAGAGTTATGAGTGATGAGTTATGAGTGATGAGTGAGTGGTGAGTGAGTGATGAGTGAGTGGTGAGTGATGAGTGATGAGTGAGTGGTGAGTGGTCTTTTTCATAATTCATAACTCATAATTCATAACTCTTTTCAGAAATATTTTAAGGAGATAGCTTCATATATGCAGAATGGAGATTCGGTCCATGTTACAGGCCCGAGAACAGTTCAGGAACAATTTATCAAGTATATGGCTGATACCCACAATTCAAAAACACTTCCTCAAAAGAAAACTCACACTCACCACTCACTCATCACTCATAACTCATAACTCATAACTAATAGCTCATAGCTCATAGCTTTCTTTAAGTCTTACATAGAAGTGCGAAACGTTGTTCTTCGTCGATTCTCTTTTATCAATTTCGATCTGGGGTATACTTTTAACCAGTTCCACTAATTTTTTGAAGCCGTAGTTTCTTGGGTCAAAATCAGGCTGTTTTTTCATTATCAAGGCGCCGAGAACCGCCAGGCCAACCCACCCATCTTCTTCTGCAAGATCATTTATGCTTGCAGTAATAAGCCTGATTACACCATCGTTCAGTGTTGATACTGCTACCGGCCGGCTTACTGCCGGCCTGTCTTCAACTACTTTTTCGGGTAGGCTTCTGTCCATTGGTACAGGCCCGGAAACAGCTGTCTCAGCCATCACTTTTTGCGCACTGGCATTTTGTTCAACGGGCCTTTCGTTCAGTATTTTGCCAGTTGCAACCTTGCTCCTGCTGTTTCTACCTTTAGGTTCTCTTGCTATAGTGACAGGAGCGGGTGTAAGTTTTGATTCTATCTTTAAGATTTCAATGTAGATGAATTTGTTACAGGAAGCGATAAATGAAACAGGTGTTTTCTTTTCACCCATTCCAAATACTTTTTTCCCGGCTTCTCTTAAACGGGTTGCGAGTCTTGTAAAATCACTGTCACTGGAAATGATGCAAAAGCCATCAACCTGGGCAGTATATAAGATATCCATTGCGTCAATAATTAACGCGGAATCCGTAGAGTTTTTTCCTTTGGTATAACTGTATTGTTGAATTGGCGTGATGGCATTTTCCAGCAGAACGCCCTTCCAGCCAGACAATGAAGGCCGGGTCCAATCGCCATAGATCCTTTTGAAAGTTGGTATACCATACTTTGCAATTTCTTCCAACATCCCTTTAATATTTGCGTAGGGTATGTTATCAGCATCTATCAATACGGCAAGTTTCAATTCCTGGTTCATTTCCATGATAAGCTAAATTACGCCTCTTTCCTGCATCAGAAATCACAAAAGAAAGGAACAACAGAACTGGCCTGTTATTCCTTTCCCGGCAATTAAGAACGGTGCATCCGGTTTTCTGATTCTTGACTATATAAAGTAGATTATTACAATGATTTACAAGGCTTAAGCCCCTTCAATGTTTACGACATTTTATCTTATTGTATCCTTTTTTATCCCTGGAATATCTACAGCATTATAACGGTTATTTATAAACTATAAGTGCCGAAGTTGGACCGTTAAGATGCATCACTTTCATGGAAGTAAAACCGGCTTCCTTTGCCCAATCAAGGAAATCAGCGCCTCTATAGTCAAAACCACCATCTGTTTCAATGAGCATATTTAGTGACATCATCATTCCAAATGCATTCTGTTCACGCTTATCGTCAATTACGTTTTCAACTACTGCGAATGCACCACCAGCAGGTAAAGAATCATAAGCTTTTTTGATCAGCATTTTTTTGGTTGGAAGGTCCCAGTCGTGCAGTATATTTCCCATAGTGATAACATCCGCTTTGGGAAATGTATCCTTGAAAAAGTCGCCCGAAACTACGGCCACATTATGATTCACTTTCATAGCCTGCAGATTACGTTTTGCTATATTTTCAACAGCAGGAAGATCAAAACTTATTGATTGAATGGAAGGATTGTATGTAACTATCTGGGTAGAAAAATGTCCACCTGCCCCTCCAATATCACAATGCGTTTTATAGGGAGAAAAATCAAATTGGTCCGCAAAAGCCCTGAAATTGGCCATCTGGAAACTACCCATTGCTGCAACAAACCCCTCGAGTCTTTGTTCGTCATCATAGAGCATTTCGAATAGTGATTTTCCACCGCCTTTTGATTCATTCTGTGGCTTACCGGTGGCTAAGGCTTCTTCAAGGCTATTCCAAAAAGGGTACAACCTGTCATTTGCCATGATCAACATACCACCAACATATGAGGGTTCGCCCCTGTTTAGAAATAATGATGTTTCCGGAGAGTTACTATAATGTGCTTGTTGCCCCTGGCCTTCCCTGCGAAGGAATTGTAAAGCTACCAGCGTGTCTAAAAAATCATAAATACTTCTTGGGTGCAGTTTCAATTCTATCCTGATTTCTTCCGCTGTTTTATTATCCCTGGATAAATATGTAAACAGATCAAGTTTAACAGCTGTCAATAATACTTTAGACGGCCAGAATGCAAGCCCCGTTTCAAGAATACGGGAAGGATTCAATACTGGTGGATTTGCAGTTGTTGATGTAGACATTGTCAAAAAATTTTAAAAGTTAATTGATTAACAAACATAGATTAATTTTCAGCCTCCCATCCCATCAGTCGCCGGAGAGCAGCGAAACAAAAAGTAATCAGCATAGGATGGTTATTTATTTTCATTAGCGTGAGTAAGCTACAATTTTTTTTCGCTTCTTCGCACCGTTGGGAGCGGGATTGTGCCTTTTTGCGGCTGTGTCCCGTGGTTAATACTTTTGCTCATGTCCCGCACGTGCGGGATTGTCTCCGATCGGCTTCTTTGCCCTGATCAGCTTTGTTAGGGTTTCTTCAAATGCTAATTGCATGTCGCTCTGATCGGCTTCAGTAACTCCGACCACGGTACGACATGCTGGTTTGCTTTCTTTGTTTACCAGCATTATTATGCAAGAGTTTTTGGTCGCTTCTTCGCACCGTTGGGAGCAGGATTGTGCCTTTTTGCGGCTGTGTCCCGTGGTTAATACCTTTGCTCATGCCGTTATTTGTTGTTGTCTCCGATCGGCTTTTTTGCCCTGATCAGCTTTGTTAGGGTTTCTTCAAGTGCTGGTGCTTGTTCTCCCCTGATCGGCTTCAGTAACTCCGAACACGGTACGAAGGCCGCGCAAAGGCACAA